>OKSH01000046.1_pt1 | contig 98215 bp, 93 predicted proteins | sample 1601231 | NCBI WGS metagenome assembly OKSH01 (sample SAMEA3541596, study PRJEB24748) | human gut metagenome | biome: human gut; feature: human-associated habitat; material: faeces | place: China | collected 2012
AAGTAGAACATTTTGGATAATATAAAAATAACATCTTTTCAATCCCTCCGTAATAGTTTTTACTTATTTTTGCTTCTTTCCCAGCTGCCAAAATGCCACCGCACTTGCCGCTGCTACATTTAATGAATCCCATATGAATCAAATATGTTAGCACATCCTCTTTATTTTGTCTGCAATTCCAATGCTATTTTCTTCTATATGTTACCGAATTCTCCTTACACCACTAATGGTCAAGCGCAGGCTGCATAACCGCACACTCCACTCGGGCAGTGCTCTTTTTGGTCTCTCGATAGATAATATGAAATCAGAATACCACCCGGGACACAAAAAAGCCACTAATCCCCGTCCCCAATGGCTTCCATGAGTGAAAGTCTGTATACACGTCTGCCGGTTTCTTCATAATGCTGATCCAGAAGATCACAGGTTGCCTGGAGATCGTTAATCCGGATGGCCTCCAACAGGCATTGGTGTGTCCATACTGCAGCACCTCCCTTATGAGAGGTACTTGGATCCGGTGTGTTTGGTTCTAGGCGATTGGCATTTTGAACCGAGAGGAACATGGCACCATTCAGTGGACTCAGCAGTTCCCACATTTTAGTGAGTCGGTTAAGCTGGGCAGAGTGAATGATCTGCAGGTGGAATGTCTCATCTGCATGAACGGCCTTCATGGTATTACCTGCGAGAACAGCCTTTCGAAAATCTTCAATGCTGGCTTCCATTATCATGAGACTATAGTCACTGAGACGGCAGTTGCTTTTCTGGATTGCCAGCTTTTCGAGGCTGCCGCGCAGAAAAAAGACTTCATATGCGTCTTGTGGAGAAAGCAGAGCGACTGTACACCCTTTATTAGGACAGTAATCGACTAAACCTTCGAAGGCAAGCTGTCGGAGTGCTTCGCGCACAGGACCTCGGCTGAGTCCGAATTTTTGGGCAATTTCAGCCTCTACCAGTTTTTCCTGAGGCTGAAGGGTTCCATTAATAATCTGCTCACGCAGAGATTCAAGAACAATTTCTGATGTAGTTGTGTTTGATGCTTTTCGTTGTTCCTGCATATTTACCTCATCTAATTTCCAGAATAATCCATTAAGACTTGCGCAACATATTGCATATCAGAAGGTGTGAAGCGCTGATCGCAAGGAACGGATACAATGTGGTCATAAATGTATTGTTCTGATGAATCTGGCAGTGGATGAACCAGAGGTCCTACTGGCCAGTAGACAGTCGAACGAATCTGGTGATCTGCCAGGTATTGCTGAAATTCGTCACGATTTTCGGCATACAGGCAGAAATGGCTTGGAACAGTAGCCTCTGGAAGTTCAGGAAAGACTGGCTGCACACCATGAAGAGGTGCTGTAAGAGCGTCTAAAAGTGCAGCATAGTTTTCACGTCTTGTCCTGCAAATAGAATCGAAGTCAGCATGGCGTAGGATATATTCTGAATTATCATCACCAGCAAAGCAGTCAAACATCTGACGAAGCCGCAGTTCTCCCTCCCAGAAAATATCGTCGTCTCCTGTCTCGTAGTATTCTTTTCGCTGTTTAAGATGTGTTGGTTCTACCTACAGAAGAGGTGTTTCAAAAGTTCCGTTTCGTTTAACAGCGAATCCACCACAATCAATCCCCATCCATTTTCGGAAGCTTCCGGCAAAATAATCACAGCGAGGATCGATACCGTCAGCTGAGAGCATGGAATGAGTTACATCTTCAAAAATTACAACTCCTTTTTCTTTGCAGGCTTTAACAAAGTCGTGATCATAGTTGCAAAAACCATAGTAGCCGCAAAGAGATAAAACACTGATTTCATCAATAACCGAAGTATCGAAAATGCTGTGCAAATCCTGATCCAGCTCATAAAATTTCAGCTGATATCCGGCTTTCTCAAAAGGAGCAAGGACCGTCTCACAGGTATACAAAGGCACATATGCGACTTTACGCGTATCGTGACGTGCAATCTCCTGTAAACAATAATAGATACCGCATCGTCCGGACATGGTAAATGCCAGATCATCATTAGGTGAACTGATACTTGAAAAGTATCCGTTTTCGATAGGTGTGCTTGGTTCATAGTGGAACATACCGCCAATTTTTCGCATGTTTTATTTCCTCCTCATATAAAATAGGTTACTTTATCGTCATGTTCCCAGTTGATTTTTGTCCGTTAGCTAAAAACTTATTATAATTATAGTAGATTGTTAACGAAAACGAAAGTATTATTTTTCGAAAGAAAATATCTAAAAAAGTCACACAATAACATTATTAACAATTATTATTTTGCAATATTGGAAAAAAAGCATAAAAAAAGTGCGTTTTGTAGATGTAGAAACTTCTAGAATTACTGTCAAGAGAAAAAATATGTTAAAAATCAACAAAATTACTGATATTTTTTCGTTGTTAACATCAAGCTGGAATTGTTGACAATCCTATTGGCCTAGACTATACTTGGCTTATCAAGAGCGGCTCAAAAACTCTGTGTTGTCAGAAAAAGTTAATCCTAAAGGGAAATAGGAGTTATTGACAGTTAAATATAACTTATAAAATTGTAAATGAATGTAAAAGCTAAAAACTGCATTACAATTGAATATTGTTGTGTTCCCGTCCATAAACAAAAAGATTATATGAAAGGAAGAAAATTATGAGACTTACAAATTTGACTTGGCCGAAAGCTCAAGAATATTTTGAAAAAAATGATATGGTACTTATTTCTATCGGAAGTATTGAGTGTCACGGCCGTCACATGCCACTTGGAACCGATACACTGATTCCGGAGCATTTGTTGGAGAAAATTGAGAAAAAGAGTGATGTTTTGATTGCTCCGACTATTCCATATGGTTCCTGTCAGTGTTTAGCTCCGTATCCGGGCACAATTGATATTGACGGCGAGGTACTCTATCAGTTTTGCCGTCAGATTTTCCTGAGTCTGTATCGTCACGGCGCAAGAAAATTCGTTTTCCTGAACGGACATGGCGGAAACATTAAGATGATCGAGCGCCTTGGCCTGGAATTCGAAGATAAGGGCTGTCTGGTTGCTATGCTTAACTGGTGGCTGATGGCATGGGATATGAACCCAGCGTGGAAAGGCGGTCACGGCGGTGGCGAGGAAACAGCTGCGATTCTTGGAATTGATCCGTCTTTAGTTGATAAGAGTGAGATAGGTGGGGAACTTAAGTTTAAGCACCTGTCTGATAATCTGAAGACAACCGGTTTCCGTTCTGTTGAGTTCAAGGGAGTTAACGTTGATATTATACGCAATACTCCACATGTAACAGACAGCGGCTGGATCGGACCGGATCATCCGAGTACCGCTACAGAAGAGTGGGGCAAGGAGATGCTTGAGACTACAGCAAACTATATTGTTGATTTCATGGAAGAGTTCAAGAAAGTAAAACTTTCATAAAGAGGTGTCAGAATGGATAAAAAAACGACGCTGGAAATGATTGCAGCAATTTCAAATGCAAATGGTACATCCGGTTTCGAAGATGAAGTGGTTGCAGCGATTCGTCCTTACGCAGAAGGACTCGGAGAAATTACAGAAGATCGCATGCGCAACCTGTATATACGACGTAAAGAAAATAACGGTAAACGGCCGGTTGTTCAGCTTGACGCACATAGTGATGAGGTTGGCTTTATGGTGCAGGCTATCTGCCCGAACGGAACTCTCCGCATCATTCAGATCGGAGGTTGGGTTAACCACAATATTCCGGCTCATAAAGTCCTGGTTCGCAACCGATTCGGAGAATATATTCCGGGTCTTACTGCCAGCAAGCCTCCGCATTTCATGACAGAGCAGGAGCGCAAAGCACCTCTGGAGATGAAAGATATCACGGTGGATGTTGGTGCTGTTTCTAAAGAAGAGGCGGTTGAAAAGTTCGGCATTCGTATCGGTGAACCGGTAGTGCCGGATGTGACATTTACATATTCAGAAACCACAGATCTGATGGTGGGCAAGAGTTTTGACTGTCGTCTGGGATGTGCGGCAATTCTTAAGACCATGCATACCCTGGCGGGTCAGGAGCTGAATGTGGATATTGTTGGTGCCTGTGCAGCACAAGAAGAAGTTGGTGTACGCGGTGCCACTGTGACAGCACAGGTAATTAAGCCGGATATCGCAATTGTTTTTGAAGGCTGCCCGGCAGATGATACCTGCGTTGAGTCGTATATGGTTCAGACAGCAATTAAGCGTGGACCGATGCTTCGTCACATTGATTCACGCATGATTACCAATCCGCGATATCAGAGATATGCGCTTGATTTAGCAGAAAAGCTTGGCATCCCGGTTCAGGATTCAGTTCGCAGTGCCGGTTCAACCAATGGTGCAACTATACATCTGACTGAAAAAGCAGTGCCGGTCATCGTTATCGGTGTTCCGGTTCGCTATGCACACACACATTACGGAATTTCAGCTTATGCTGATTTTGATAATGCGGTTAAGCTGGCATGCGAAATTCTTAAAAGACTTGATGAAGAGCAGATTATGAGTTTTTAAATACAATACGTAAAAGAAATTCTGGATTTTATGCAGGAGCTAAGATGAGTAGAAACTGCATAAAATCCATTTCTTTTTTCTTCGCAAAGATAATATTATTAAAAAGGTAAAGTATGTAGCGAGTAGTTTGAACGCAGATCGCAAGTATTTCTTCATAATATACGACACAGTATCATCTACAGAACTTGTAATTATCAGTATCAAAAAAGCTGGCGATAAAAAGTCACAAAAGCTTTTCATCTACCCGCTTTTCACTTATACTCTCACCATTACCACTTACGAATATAACTGCAACGATTAGAAGAATATATAATATACCCACTGCCACTATCACTTTCAGCTTAATCACTTCTTCCGTTTTCTAAATTTTAAATAATTACTGTACGAATGCCGCCAGGGACACAAAAAAAGCCGCTATTCTCCGTCCCCACTGGCCCTTCTATATTTCTTTTTTTCCAGCAAACGATTTTTACAATCTACTTTCATATATTTATCCTTGCAAATCTTCAACTTTCCATCTTTCCCCGTCCTGTCTTTTTCTAAAATTGCTTCATCTCCATCGGTCATAACTACTATATATGTATCATTGTCTATCCTAGTAGTCAAAAATAGTTCCTGTTTTTGTGCGTTCTGGATTCCTTGCCAGTTAACATATGCTCCATAGAACACAATCGCCACAATGATAAGCAGCCACCCTATCAACTGGTAATCTTTATTTTTCCATCTGTATTTGTGTTTCCTTGACAAATTCTTTTTTGGTTCTTTTCTTTTGTTTCTTCTGTTTTTTTCGATTAAATCTTTTTGAAAAGAATACACCATGCAATATCCCACCGCAAAAACAATAATAGCATTACTAAAAATTATAAACAAAACTAAAATTATACATTTTCTCCGTTCTTCTTGTAATACAATTAAAGCATCCTCCCAATTACCTGTTGCTATACTCAATATAATAAAGCAAATTAGAACAGGTATTAAAAAATCCAATAAGATTCCCCAGAAAATTTTCTTTATTAACATTTCTCGTCGCAATATTATCCGAACATTATTCACTGCACACATACAGTACACAACTGAAATACTCCCCACTATAATCATATTGTAAATTGTAATATTATAATTTATAAGCAAATATTCATTTGGGATCTGGAAATAGCTCGAATACCCCATTTTGTAAATGTAAATATATAACTTTACTATAAAATTAACCATCGCTCCTGCTATAGGAATCATTGTCAATGCTGCAATCATATTTTGGGATATCCAACTTCTCTTTTTGTGATTTGATTTTCCATTTAATTCTTTTCCGTTTTTATCTACAATATAATTCATAATTTTCCCTTTATTGTTGTTTTTAATACAATCTCACAAGTGATATTATTCAAACAATATATAGTATCATACTCACAAAACATTCTGATGCCGCCAGGGACACAAAAAAAGCCGCTATTCCCCGTCCCCATTGGCTACGCGATCATACTTCTTATATAACTCCACCCATAATACTCAACAGCTTTTTGCCTTAAAGATATTTTTGCATGTTCTATAATTTTTCTCATTCTATAGCCATAACCAATACTATTTTCTATATCACGTTCTTGTAATAAATATTTCAAAACCATATGTTCCATTAATGTTAATCCGTCCCTAAATTCTTTTATCTCTATATTTTCCAACTGATAAGACTGATAAACATAGATATCCAACAGCGTACCAGTTCCATCCACTACCAACGGCTGGTTTAGAGACAATCTAGACTCAATTTTTTTGCATCTTCTTTGTATTGCCGCCATTTGTTTCGCCAAAGTATATGCGTACATTGCAGTATAGTAAATCGCAAGTCTATAATCTGATATTCCACTAACTAAACAGTTGCTAATGAAATAACAATGTTCAATCTCTTCCTTTTCTAATAAATTCCAAAACTTTCGATATATACTTATTATAATTTCTTCCTTATAATCTTTAGGTAAATATTCTTTTTTCTGACACATATTAATGTCCCACAAATATGAACCTGCCATTTCAGGGAGCAGCACGCCAATCCAACAATTATCCGCTTCGTCTCTTATAAATAAAAACTTCATATTTCCATTAACTCCAACCAGGTCTGAAATATGTTGTGCTAATTTTTTTGAATAAAAGTTCTGCTGAACGTTGCCTTCATCCAACTCTTTAATAATTAATCTTTTTTGATTTTTTACATCAATATTAATTTCTATTTTATGCCTAAATTGCTTTCTTAAATTTTTCGTTAAATAAAATTGTCCCCTATTCTTATAAATTGATAATTCCAATCTTTCGTTAAATATTTTTTCTAAAATAATTGTATCTTGTGTCCTATTCACATACTTTCCTCCTCTGCCTGTTTTATGTGAATTTTAACTATTATAGGACAAATTATCCATGCGCAAAATATCTGAATTTTCAAACTAATCTTTATTACTTTTATCAATAGAATAGGTCCTTGTAGATATCTTATATTTAAAGGTTAATGTTTTAATTCTTTCCTCTTGTCCAGTTTTCTCCTCTACATATTAATCATAAAATCTTTTATATACAGAGAACCTGCCACCGGCAGCTTCTCTTGCATACTTTAGTATAAAAATCTTCCCTGTCTCTATACGGTAATTCTTTTTATATAGATAATCATGATAAGTCTATTTTTTATAAAATGCCACCAGGGACACCAAAAAAGCCACAAATCCCCGTCCCCAATGACCAAAGGATATTCTGATACGATGTGAATTGGGTGTAAAATGACGCGAGAATGCGGGGATTCCGCACTCTCGCTATGTTAAATCTTTGAGTTTCTGAAATTCTTCTTGAATCTGTGAATATTGCTCCCATGGAACACGCTTTAATATATTCTGCCTTTCAACAAATTGCTCCGCCGCTGTTCTGATTGAAAAATATACATCGAATTTGGACTTTGTTATGTATCTACGTTTTGTAAGATATCTTCTTTCTTTATCAACTTCTTCAACAAACTGATTCCCTTTTCTAATAATCTCTGCATCGTATGCACTATCATTCGCAATAGCATTTAATAAGAATGTTTCCATTGCTCCGGTATCTTCAAATGGAATAACCAGTAATAATAACTCCATTATCTGCTTCTTTCCATGACCATTCTGATATTCACAGGATAACCATGTATTATTTTTAATATCATCCTTCATCATAAGCTAATATTTTTGAACAGACGTATTAATTTTTTCAATAAATTCTTCTTCTGTTCCCACTTCATCACGATCTGTTATAATTACTACCTTATCAAAAGCCTCTCCCACTGCTGAAATACTATTACGTTGTAAAATCTTTTCAAATGCCGGTATAATTTTACTACAACCGCCACATCCTCCAATTGTTAATAAATTTTCGTCCTTTTTCAGAGTCCGGCTTCTTTTTATACTATCCAATCTGATATTTTGTGTTCTTGCGTCAGTCCATCCATATACTGTTCTCATATAATACTGCAACAAGACAAAATCCGATGAACCTTCGCATAATATAATACTATTCATTTATCTTAACTCCAATCCCATTTCATCCTGTGCTTCAATTGCCATTTTTCCATCCAGTCTTCTAACTGATGTACCTTCCGAATCTTTGTATAATGTATATACAGCCATATCATCTATACATTCAGGTGAACATTTGAGCACTTTGTCTATTGCCTCTTTACTATGAGATGTCATAAACACCTGAACATTTAATTTTTTACAGCTTTCTATAATCCACTTAAAAGTTTTATTCATTGCAGATGTATGGATTGCTGTTTCAAATTCATCCAATAATAGAATTCCATCTTTTGCTGCTATCACTGCACTCATTAGAAGGATTGCTTTTTTCATACCATCTCCGTATACATTTAATGGCAATGCTTTTTTATTGGATTTTGACAAGATTTTATACGTTCCCTTTCCAATTCGTCTTTCATTATCATCATAATTAATACTGATGATATCTTCATCATATTCTTTTAACACCTGTAACATCTGTTCATACATTTCAGGATAAGCTAAAATCTGACTTAAATATAAGTTCCCTTCTGCATGACGTATTGGCGAAACATAAACAATCTTCTCTACAAAATTCTTGTCCTCTTTCACCTCTTCCGGTATATAACGTATCTGACCCTCATACAAGGAATCCTCCATCATTTCAGTTCCATCAAGAAATGTCTTCAAATTTAATTTTGAAACATTCAGGAAATTATCTTGAAGAGAATCTTCATCCATTGCATTGTAATCCCCTTGTAACTTCACAAGATCTTTTTCCATGATCTCTTCTTCTACTCTTTCTGCTATTACCTTTACATTATATTTTTGACCGTTTATTAAACAAACATCATATTCTATTATTTTTTCTTCTTTGTTAATATCAAACAAGTCATAAAAGCCTTCATAATATGACATTCCTCTAATAACAGAAATCCTTTCTCCTCTTCTAATCAAGCTTCTCCATGTTCGAAAATCAAATGGATTCTTTATGCTCTGAATAACTTCCAAAACACTTGTCTTCCCACCATTATTATCGCCAGTTAATATATTAATCAACTTTATATCTTTCAGTTCTAAATTGCTTATTCCTCTAAATGATCTGATATAAATATCTGAAATATGATTATCCATGTTCTATTCCACTTCCCGATGATCTCGTACACTTTAATGTATTTCCATATAGATGTATATTAACATAATGTCTTGTATCTCACAATAAAGACATATCGACCTTTTTACAGCATAAAATACTATACTATTCCGCTTCCATTCTATATTCTGATTTTAAAGCCATCACTTTTGGATGTTCTTCTCCAAGCAATTATGCAAGGTTTTCTAATAAATTTTTCGCTAAAGCATACTTCATTTACAGAAAACACATAACTATCACCGGTATATCGGATATTTTGATTTTCATCTATGCTGATAATAATTGACTTTAGTGTATCAGGTGCAATTCAGAACCTGTACCTACATTTCCACCTCCACCTGAACCATTATGAATATTAATCTTTTCCGAACCGCTACTAAGCACTCTCTCTTTGAAACTATTTAATTTAAAAAGTCTTTTACTATATCGATCTGTATTAAAAATAATATCATTACGAATACATTCAGGAAATCTATGAGCACCTTTTGATTTACTTCTAAAATGTGCAGAATCTTCACCCATAGAAACAATTACCATTGGTGTGCATTACAACCTTCCACATTACAAAAAAACGGCATTTTTCTATATACCTCATTTGCTTTTACCGATTTTCCATTTGGTTTAAAAATGCGGGCTCTCTTAGCCATAATAATCACCTCTTTATTCTTTGCTTTTTTCATCTTTTTCAAATGATCCATTCAAAATCATAGACATCAAACAAATAAAGCTGTCTCTTTCATCTTCAGCAATTTCTGGTAATAAACTATTGAAATTATCTTTAGACATCTCAAGGTCTGTTGCAATCGGTAATCTCTTCAGGTTTTCTTTAAGCAAAGATATATCATTATCTAATACTTCATAAATTTCGCACGTTATTTCATTTGCTTCATATGAACTTCTCAAAAAAGTTCGTGCTTTTTGTTCTTTGCCGCTCTTCAAATACGCTTTTGAAAGTTTATCAATTACAAATACTGATTTATCACAATTATTATAATATTTTTCCAAAATACCAACTCTATACATCGGTGGTAATGTACTAAAAACCGTAGGCATCCAACTATTTTTAGTATAGCCAAATCCATACTTTTCAAAATATGCATAGAATATTCTTAACGAAAATTCTCTTATTACCACAAGTGAAGCAACTATATCCTGTTCAGAATAATTTCCTTCTTCTCCTTCATGCACACCAGCATTCCCAATACATTTTGCGGATAATAATTTATTTACAATTTCATCATCCAAGAAACTACGTGAAGCTTTTATTTTTTTATCTAACTTATACTTTTTCCATTTTTCCTTATCCTCTTCTGACACAAAAATATGTATTATATGATCACAAATATATTCAAGGCAAATTCTAACATCTTCTGCCCGATGATGTTTATGTTCACTTTTCTCAGATGCATAAGCATAATATTTTCTAGATAATGGTGATACTAACGGAATTACTATCTCATTCATTTCATTTTCTCCTTTTCATTTATTCAAAATATCTTCTAAATATATATACACATAACACACCTAAAACTGTCGTTTTTTATCGAAATTTTTCAAAATTTAATAACTGTCCTCTCATCAAGTAAGCTAAGCTCCACGATTCTTCCTTTCAAAAATGTCCTCCCCACCAGGGACACCAAAAAATCCATTAAACTCCGTCCCCACCGGCTTCTTCCTGCACAAAAGAGTACCTTGATTCCGGTTGTACAGTTTTTCATGCTTTTCGAACACGTCGGAGTCGATAACCGTTTACTACAGAAAAAGACATACCTGCATATCCGTGTTAATATAGTAAACAAGGCTTAAACAGCAATCATGCCATCCAAGCCTTATACCATTCTAAAAATTTCGTCTAATCTATCATACTCGCTAGCAAAAACCTCATCACACAAAACAGATTGTATCAACCCACCAGGCATATTCACCCATCCACTTCGTGATTTACAAAACATTTTTGACAATCTTACAACTTGTCTTAATTCAGTTCCCTTTGCTTTTACTTCATCTTGGAACCACTTAGTTATTGCTGCTGGATCACGAGCTGTCCAATTACTTCCCCCAGAATGCTCATATGAATATTCAGTAGACCCCTCCGTTTTAAATCTCCTATAAACAGCGAAATCAACATGATAATTATCCGCATACTGAATTCTTACGCAATTAGTTTTACACTCTGGTGGCTCTTTTAATTGACCACATTTCTTTTCAAGAGCATCTCGTACCAATCGTCTTGCCTGCAATGGTGATAAATTCCCAATATTGCTCTGATCAAATACAATTGCAACATCAATATCACAATCATTCTCATCATTTTGTACAACTGTGGCCATTGCCATGCTGCCCTGAACTCTTGTCTCTGCTATTGCATAACTGGTATCGTTTTCTTGATTATACAGAGCCAATCCCTCTTTCAGTCGCTTGATATTTATATCCTTTTTTTCTCTTAATTTTTGCTGTCTATCACTCTGCAGTACCACATGATTTTTATAAAATTTTCTAAATTCTTTTGATACATCGTACATCTATACACATCACCCCTTAATAAGTTTTCCCGTTCCTAATACCCCATCCGATACAATTACACCAAATGGATATTTTGGTGTTTCTGAGCTTACAAAATGATAAGAAATAATCTGCGGCAATCGGTGTGTGTTCAACGCAAATTTCTTTCCAAGCTCAATAGATAAACAACTTGGTATTGATGCAACCAAATGTACTTTGCAAATGGACGGATATATTTGTTTTAATCCTTCTATTTGATTAAGTACTACTCCGGCATATTCATCCAACTGTGCAATTGTTTTAATAACATTATCATCTGGGTTTGGTAACTCAATTTCAACAATATCCATTGTACCAAATTGAGTCATATCTGCTGCTTGCACTTTTCTTGTCACAGAAAGTGCTACTACCACTTCTGTAGCTCCAGCATTTATTTGATCTGGATAACTCGCAATCAAATTCTGATAATTTTTCTTTTTACTTCTTGACAACTCATAATATTTTGAATCTGCTCTACGATATTCAAAGTATCTTCTCACTTTTCCAGCGGCCAAGTACGTACCTGCCAAAATAGTATAAGGTATAGGTGCCATACCTGTAAAACAGGATTTAAAACCATTACTTCTATTTACAAATGCCGTACATACTTTTTGTATTTTTTTCACAATAATTCCATTGGCTTTTTGTGTCATATTTACGTCAAAAACATCGACAAAATCTATGAGAACTTCTCTAACTTTGAAATCTGCAAGTTTCAATTCCTTTACATTTGAATCATCAGTGATTTCTTTTTGCACAGGAATTCCGAGCATATTAAGGATATATATTCTATCCCGAATATTTTTCTTGTACAAAAATCCAAAGATAATTAATACTATTCCGCATATAATCATTACTGGATCAGTTTTATATGTTACTTCTTTGCCAACCATTTCCGCAACGAACGATATCACCGCTTCCTTTGTTCCTGGAAATGCTGCTACTATAAGCGAAATACCAGTCGTTATCATCATCGTCGATATATCTGTCTCAGTATTTGATTTTTTTAAACACTTTTTTATCACCAGTGCGATAATACATAAAATGATAATAGTTATTATAAGTACAATATAATATTTCACTCATTTCCTCCTTGCTATTTTACTAGCACTCCGCTCTATTGAGTGCTAGTAAAATTTTAACATATTTCTGTATCCTTTGCAATTAATATTACAAAGAAAGATCGCATAAATCTTTAATGCACACTCATATTCTGTTTCTCTCCTTCCTCATTAACAAACTTATTGGAAATGCAACTATATACCAAACTGCCCGTATTGCCATATATGCTGCTATAACAAATCCAAACACTGCTCCTACTATCACACCAAGTATCACAACGCCCATTGTTCCGGATAGATCCATTTTCATTGGGATTATGACGAACATATGTGGGATTCCTAGGATTCATATTCTGATTTTGACATCTTAGCCGCCTCCTTTCTGCCATTCCTCTGGCGTGCTTTTATGCTATCATTTCTCTCTGATTTATGTGAGCCACCACAGACCCAATTGCTGTTTGGATGGCTCAATTTTGACCCACTACCTTATCGCTGGACAATAAAAAACGACCATCTGAAGCATTTTCTTCAAATGACCGCTTATCCCATTTTTGCAATATCTGCCATAACTATAATCTGTTGCACGAATTTTTCTTTTTTTCAACATTCACGATCCCATTAATCGTTTCCATGGCATCAGCCAATATTTTTTCCATCTCATTATTCTTTTGAGCCTTTTCTTTTACTCTTGAAAATGCATCCTGGCCTGCGTTTCTCCTTTTCACAATTTGAATAGATGCATCCTCTTCCAAATCATCATCGTTAGGAATAAAAAACTCTGCCGGTTTCTCCATTAAAACAGATAACTTTCTTATTTCTTTCGATGTTAATTCACGTGTTCCATTCTTAATACGTTTCACGGTTTCCCTACTGACAGCAAGTGCGTCTGCCAATTCCTGATTTGTAATATGGTTCTTTTCGCACCATATACTTATTTCCTGCCCAATTGTACACATACTTCGCACTGTACTGTCAACTATCACGGTCATCTCCTCCTTTCCTCATATCTTTCCAGTTCTTTATTATGTTTCACATTATATCTAACTTTGTGGTATGCGTAAATTTCATATACATTACATATTCATTCATTTTACATTCATTTTCGTATAGACAACATATACTTCACTTGTTATACTAAAAGAAAACGAAAGGACGGTGCTGTCGTTTATGACTAAGGAAGAAAATAATCTCTTTCATGCAAATTACAAATATATGTGGAATAAGTTAAGTACTACATATTACCATGTAAAAACAGGAACACCTAAAGCAAGCCATATCCAAGGTGGAGCATATCTGCCTGCTTACTCCATCTGTTCTAAATGTTTCAAAGATGGCTATGAGCCAAGCATCGGCACAGTTGACAGCATTGTACAATTTTACAATCAAAATCTTTCTCCCCAAATCAATACCTATCAATTTTTGCATGAGAAATTAGAGAAAACCGATGAAATCCGCTATCAAACAAAAACTATCAATGATCAACGTTTTATAGGAAAATACTATGGCTACTACCTTTCGACCTCTGGTGAAAATTTGGGTGCAGTATTGCAAGTATATGAAGACAACGATATATTAAAAGCTGTTATGATTACCGGAATAAGAAATAATGAAGAATTATTTGGAAATGAATTAGCTGATATCTTTTCAAATACGCCGCCTACCAGCAAGCAATTTCAAACCTATTTCGAAACACGAAGTACTGAAAATCAACGCTGCTCTTTCTATGAGGGAACTGTGGATATTACAACCAGTTCAATTTTAATTTTCCTCACTTCTCCCATAGAACCCATCCGTAAAATGGTAATAACTTTTAATATAGACTGCTTCCCACCTGGATATAATCGTCCTTATCATGGTGGTCTGTCCTTTGTGATGGCAACAAGTGACGGTCCCTTTGACTCTCGGGTATTTAAAATGGGATTTATCAATCAAATCACCAAAGCAGCGATATCTCTGAATGATGAAGGTATCCGACCTATTGTTAAAATACATCCACATGAAAACTACCAACTGTCTCTCACTTCTAGTGAAGATCGCCAATGGTACGAATTAATAATGAAACATACACATAACCCACCAGCTTCCAAAAATGAATTTTTCTAAAAAAATAAAACCCGGCAAACGCACAGTTTCATAGAGTTGTTTATAAGACCTATAATCTTATAGAACACAATCTAATCACTCACGTTTTGCCGGGTTTTTGATGGTTTCTTCCGGATTTTTTATACATATAGAGCGAGGGCATCGCTCAATCATCTAATTTGATGATTTTGCGACACCCCCTTTACTCTCGCACAGTAGATATTTACTCTTTCACACAATAATGTTATGGTTATATCTCCTTCTGACAGCAGTAGAAGGAGAATTATCATGAGTAAATATATACTAGGAAATCAGAAACACTTAACATTCAATGACCGCATTTACATCGAAAACGAATTAACAAAAGGAACATCTTTTAAAGACATTACTGCTTTTCTATGTAAAGATCCAACGACAATATCCAAAAAGGTCCGTGCTCACTGAATTTCAGATTGGTATCACAAAGGCACATTCTATAATTCAAAGAACTTTTGCATTCATCGTTACCACTGCAAGAAGACCAATGCTTGCGGAAAAATTCTTCTCTGTGGCATTAAGTGTACCTCATGTCCAACCTGTAATCAGACCTGCAAAGATTTTGAAAAAGAACGATGCAAACGCTTGGACAAAGCACCGTACGTTTGTAATAGATGTCCCAAAAAGATCAATCACTGCACAATCGCACATAAATACTATTATAACGGACGTGCTGCCGCCAGAAAGTATCGTGAATTACTGAAAAACTCTCGTTCAGGAATAAATATGACTAAACGGCAGCTTCATCAGAAAGACCAGATCATTTCGCCGTTGATTGAACAGGGGCAATCCCCTTATCAAATCCTCACAAATCATCCAGAACTGGATATGTCTGTCCGCTCTATGTATACATACATTGACAAGGGACTTTTCACAGCCAGAAATATTGATCTGAAACAACAGGCAAAGTTCAAACCTAGAAATTGTCATAAAACACAGATTACAGATCACTCTGTCTTTAAAAACAGGACTTACTCTGATTTTTGTTTATTAAAGTTGGACTCCTTTGTAGAAATGGATACAGTACATTCTTCAAGAGAATCAAACAAGACTCTCTTAACATTGTTTTTCACACAGGAAAAGTTGTTTCTTGCCTTTTTACTTAATCGTTGTACTAAGGGAGCGGTAAGACTTATATTTGATCGTTTGGAGAAACGATTAGGCACATATGAATTTTTCTCTGTTTTTGAAAATATATTGACCGATAGAGGTTCAGAATTCGGGGATCCTGAAAGTTTGGAAACAGGAATTCATGGTATCCAAAGAAGCAGTATCTATTATTGTGATCCCATGCGCAGTGGACAAAAAGGAGCCTTAGAACAAGCACATACAATGCTTCGTATGGTTTTGCCTAAAGGTACTTCTTTTGAGTTTTTGACGCAATGGGATGTGAATCTCATTGTAAATCATATCAATTCCACTCCACGAGAGAGTCTTGGTGGGAAAACGCCATATGAAGCTGCTTTAGAAACACTTGGAGAAGATATCTTAAAAGCATTTCAGCTTAAGCCGATTGCACCCGATGAAGTCAATCTGACGCCTAAGCTGATACGCTTTAACCGTTAATAAAACTAATCGAAATCTGCTATCAGACTGGATGTAAACTTTTCACATTTTTCGAATGTGGCTGGTGGAATTTAGTCTAGCACACCAAATTCCAGTAGCCCATTTAGCATGCCTTGAAATCAAGAAAATTTCGATGAGTTACATTAATTATAGCAGAAAACGAGAGATTTCAAGCAAAAATCTCTCGTAATTTCGGCAAAATTTAAAACATGATGGAATTTACTCTTGCACTGAAATTTACTTTTTCAAGTCAGCGATTAAATATTCTTGTGCCACACCGTAATATTCAGCCAGTTTATATGTCTATGTAACAAAATACCACCAGGGACACAAAAAAGGCCAGTATTCCCGTCCCCAATGGGCAAATGTTATTACAATTAACACCATCTATCTCCACACAAAATTTTTTCCACCTCTCCACAACTTATCCCTTGCCATTTTCCCGCATATGTACTATAATTTATATGTTTTACAAATGCCACAAACATTACAACAACGTTATTTTAATTAACATTCTCACAATTTAAATGCATAAATAACAATTCAACCAAACAAAAGAAAGGACCGTACCACATGAAAAAATTATCCACCTCTCTCCTTGCCAATCTGGTAGCAACAAAGAGAAAAGAATTGAAACTTACCCAGCAGGATCTAGCCGACGCCACAGGCATCAACCGCGCCCAGATCTCACGTCTGGAAAAGGAGGATTACCTCCCGTCCATTCCACAGCTGGAACAGCTCGGTAAAACACTCGGATTCGAGCCGGATGAAGTATTCGTTGACAACAGCAGCAACAAGCTTCCATCACCATCCCCGCTGAATATCGCAGTAGCCGGAACCGGATATGTCGGACTTTCTATTGCCACTCTGCTTGCACAGCACAATCATGTCACTGCAGTGGACATCGTTCCTGAAAAAGTAGAGATGATCAATAATAAGAAATCACCGATTCAGGATGATTATATTGAAAAATATCTGGCTGAAAAGGAACTGGATCTGACTGCTACATTAGACGGCGAAGCAGCTTATAAAAATGCAGATTATGTAGTTATCGCTGCACCGACAAACTATGACAGCAAGAAGAACTACTTTGATACTTCTGCCGTAGAAGCCGTCATCGAGCTTGTATTAAAAGTGAATCCGGAAGCCATTATGGTCATCAAGTCTACGATCCCGGTTGGCTATACAGAGTCCGTCCGCAAGAAATACAATACATCAAATATCATCTTCAGTCCGGAATTCTTAAGAGAATCCAAGGCATTGTACGACAACCTGTATCCAAGCCGTATCATCGTTTCTACAGACAAATCCGATGAGCGTCTGGTAAATGCTTCCCACGCATTTGCGGCACTTCTCCAGGAGGGCGCTCTTAAAAACCAGATTGATACATTATTCATGGGATTTACCGAAGCCGAAGCCGTAAAACTTTTTGCAAATACTTACCTTGCGCTGCGTGTGTCTTACTTCAATGAATTGGATACCTATGCGGAAATGAAAGAGCTGAACACTCAGGAGATCATCAACGGCGTATGCCTGGATCCTCGTATCGGAACACATTATAACAACCCTTCATTTGGATACGGCGGATACTGCCTGCCGAAAGATACCAAACAGCTTCTGGCAAACTACAATGATGTGCCTCAGAATATGATGTCTGCGATTGTGGAAAGTAACCGTACAAGGAAAGATTTTATTGCAGACCGTGTACTCAGCCTTGCCGGTTATTATGATTATAATAATCATGGGGATTACTCCGCTGATCAGGAAAAAGAATGTGTCATCGGCGTTTACCGCCTTACCATGAAGAGCAACTCTGATAACTTCCGTCAGAGCAGTATCCAGGGAGTCATGAAACGAATTAAAGCCAAAGGCGCCACTGTCATTGTATACGAACCAACTCTTGAAGACGGCACAACCTTCTTTGGCAGCAAAGTTGTGAATGATTTGAATAAATTCAAAGAAATGTCACAGGCTATCATCGCCAATCGTTATAACTCATCCCTTGATGATGTGAAAGATAAAGTATATACCCGCGATTTATTCCAGAGAGATTAATTCTTTTTCAAAAAGCGGCGGCACATCCTTTCTTTCGTTAGGATCTGTCGCCGCTTTTTGTCCTTCATGATGACATTTGCAAGCTATCATATTTTTCCGCTCTGTTATGTACTTAAAGGAATATGCTATAATACACAAACTTTTAATTCTTATTTACAAAATTCCCATTTTTGTCTAATGAAACTGGCATGCTATCTATTTGTATCCATTTTTTCAATTTCCATATAAGCATACTCATTAAAATGCTCAATCTTCTCTTGCCATCCATTATGAAGATTCATAACATGTTGCGCACCTTTTTCAGTGAATGCAACTGAATAATAGCATTCCTTAATTTTTTCTTTTCCCAACACATTTTTCTCATATGAAATAACTGCATCGCTGCCACTTCCAAGAATTGTCATTGTATCTTCTCCAAAATCTCGAAATCTTCCTATCCAGTAAGAATAATGAATATAGGAATAATACATTCTTATTCCAGGATGCGGATGATCATATTCATCAATACTTTTATCAAAATAATCAGCAAATTTTCTTCCTGTTTTTTCTGCAAATGTTCGGAAACAAAGATAATTTGCTATAAACATCTTATCAAAATTTGCAAGATTTACCCTTATATCCTCCTGCCATTGCTGCAAAAACAATACCGCTTGTATTGTTACCGCAAAAGAATCCGCATCATATTCTTTTAACTGTGTAGTCCAATTCTTTGCCTTTCGGTCTTTATCATTAGCTACATCTGACATTTTAAACGTCTCATCAATACTTTTTTCACCTTTTTGTTCTCTAAGATGTCCATGCGCTATATGTCCATACTCATGCGCTATGGTAAAATTGAGCATGTAAAAATATATATTATCCATAAAAGTTGGTCGATTTTCTTCACTAATTTTAAAAACCGAAGTCAAATTATCTTGACTAACAAAATCTTCAACTTCATTCCAAAACGCTGTTAATAGGCCCACAGATAACGCTATATAATTTTCTCCGTTTTCATAATGACACAATGCATTAGCTCTTGTATCATTATATACCCATAGAGAGAGCTTCATTTCATCATATTTTTCCGGCGAAACCCATGTAGGCAAGCCTTGTCGAAGTAATTCCAATGCTGTATTTGCTTTTTGAGATACCAGATAAAAGTCTTCGACAAATTCGTATAATTCAATTGTAGAATTGGAACAAGTAATTATCGCTTTCTTCATATAGTCAATTTCCCTTACAAAATTTTAATGATTTGATATTGTTAATGTGCAAGAATATATTGTTTATGATCTCTTAAATTGTCCGATTCTTGATCACACAAATTGTCCAGAAACAGCTCAGTTTTGTGTCCACAATACATCTCTATCTTTTCCCGTATTGTTTCTGCATACGCTGCCAAACGCTTTTCTCTTAATTCTTTCTCCTCTTTATAGACCTTTATTGTATTATCCATATCTCTTTACTCCATTAAACTTTTCATCATTATATCATTCATGATATGTTTAATCTAATGAGTTTATCTGTCTTTCATGGGGTCTGACCCTGCGATTTTGTTTACCTTTTACCCTTTTACCTTTTTATATTTATCACTTGGAATATCATTCCCCATATTTTTATATTCATCATTAACTTGTTGTATAATATAATTTAACCACATTGTAACTCCCATAGTAATTACCTTTGAAGTATTCTTTTTTGAATCCCAATGATAATCAGATAACTCCAAAGTTGACGATGGAATTCCCAATACTTTATAACAATAATAATTTAATGTACACGAAGATGTTCTATATCCAAAATACTGATCATCAACATTTCTTCCCTCTTTAGCATACTGATCACATAACCATGAATTCACACGAAATAATGTTCTTACATTTGGACAATTTTTGTGAATTACTCCATAAAAATCAAGATAACTATCATTGGTAGTTGTATGCATATCCACCATAAATGATAAATCACTTTTTATTCTATTTATATATTTCTTTATATAATAGACTTCTTTAATATTCTTCTTTTTATCAAAGGATTGAAGCGTATATCCACTTACATTGTTTCTTTTCTTCGGTTTTTGTGAGAATCCCCACGGATTAGCAACAGGTATAACACTTATTTTTACATTTTGGCGCATATACAATATGTCACCATCCATACCCGATTCTTCCGTAATTATTTGCATTATTTTTCCAAGTGAAGCAACAGCATCCTCTTCATCTGCATGTATTCCACTCACCAAAAGTATATGCTGTTGAAAATATCGCGGTTCAAAAGTATATGCATATATATTGTATTGATTTGATGAATCCTTTCCTATTATTTCTCTTTTTATATAATTAGGATCTTTCTCTCTTAAAGGTTCGTAAACATTTTTTATAAAGTCATTATAGTCTTCTTGAATATCACAAAAACTATTCTTACCCCCATCAGCTGATGGTTGGTTTCCAAAAAATTTCATTGCGCTATGTCTTTTTGTGCTATTAGGATATTCTAATTTACTTTTTTCAGTCAAATTTCTCTCAGTCAAATACCTTATTAATAAATTTAATTCTATTATAATTCCAATTCCTAATATTATTGTTAAATATATTTTCCCCAAATTAAAACATAAAATAACTATTACAATATCTAAACTAATAACACTCATAATTAAATTAATTTTCGACATTTTATCACGATTTTTCACATTCTTTTCCTTTTTTGATCTACATACTATTTATGGCTCAACATATTATATTCATCTGCTTTTATTTCAACACACCATTTACATCAAACCTGTATATATTTCCTTCTATTTCAACCTCTCCACTTACACTTTTAAATGTAATTGGATTAAAATAATATGTATTACTATCAATTGTCACAAAGCCACTTTCTGCTTTATAATCAATATCATTAAAATAGTATCTTTCATTTCCAATTACACGTAAACCCTTTAAAGCATTTCCGTCCTGTGGATGAAAATAATACAACTCTCCATCTACTTCTGTTAAGCCTTTTGCTACTTCTCCTTTTCCCTGAAAATCAAACACATAACTTCCAGTATTATATACTCCTGTCGTCGACTTCCCGCTCTCTGGATCAAAGTAGTATCTCTTATCTCCTATCTTCCGGTAACCCGTCTTCATACAGCCATCTGCATCAAAATAGTATTCTTCTCCTTCTGCCTCTACCAAACCTTTTAACGCTTCTTTGGTATCCGGACTGAAATAGTACGTATAGTTTCCTATTTTCACAAATCCTTTGACTGCTTTGTAACTCTTCGCATCAAAATAGTACTTTTTCCCATTTATTACTCGTAAGCCTTTCATCGCATTTCCGTCCTGTGGATGAAAATAATACAGCTCTCCATCTACTTCTGTTAAACCTTTTGCTACTTCTCCTTTTCCCTGAAAATCAAATACATAGCTTCCCGTATTATAGACTCCCGTCATTGACTTTCCACTCTCCGGATCAAAGTAATATCTCTTATCTCCTATCTTCCGATAGCCTGTCTTCATGCATCCATCTGCTGCAAAGTAATATTCTTCACCTTTAATATCCACCACACCAGTTGCATATTCCCCATTATCATACCGATAATATATATTTCCATCCTTATTTTTAATAAACCCAACCTCTAATCTTTCTGAAAGATCATGTTCTTCGGCCACAAAATTTGTTTCAGAATTCAAATAATATAATACTAACTTAGTATCATTTTTCAGATAAACAGCATAACAGAACAGATAATCTGCCGGTGTATAAGACATAGGTATAAATGTTTTTAATGTTGTATTGTATATCAGCAGCGTCCTCTTATTTGTTAAATAAATTCTATTATTGTGTATAGACATTGCACTAATATTTCCATCTTCTAATAAAACAATATTTTCAACAAAATTCCCATAGATATCTAACTTATTAATCGATTTCCCATCATTACCAACTACATACCAATATCCATTATCATACGCTTGTACACTATTCGTTCCTGTTGGCATATTCGAAAACTTATAGCCAAAATTATCTATATATTTTTCATATTTAAACTCACCTGAATATAAATCCGAACTAGCTCTTAATTCTGACTCTGTACGCAATAAACGTTCATATCTAAATATTCCTTCTCTATCTTCACCAGCAATATATGGATCATCGCACATTACATCTACAAAATACCATTCTCCACCAATCTTCACAGCATTCCATGCATGCGTATTTTCTTGATTTGATACTCTCATTGCATCAAGGCCTACATACTTACTTATTAAATCAAATGCATATGTATACCCATCGCAGACTGCTGAGCCATTTACGAGTGCACCATATGCTGTATATGCCGTTGATTCATACGTCTCATCAGATAATTTCTTAGCATAAACTACATTCTCAGCTAGCATATTATGCAAATACACCACTTTTTCTGCTTCGCTATTTCCATTCTCTACTTTATCTAAATATCCCAATACAGCTGATTGAAGCTTTTGATATCTTTCAAAGAATTCTTCTTTTTCCGATACTCCATATTTGATTTTCAAACGAAGTAATTTATCTTGAGAAGTAAACACTCTCGTATATTTTATTCCATTGTAAGATTCTTCTATAAGCGGATCTAATGAAATCGCTTCTTCCCAGTATGGTTTTATATCATCTTTTTTTAACTCTAGATCGGATAAATCTATGACATCTATTTTTTTAGCTATCGCATCATATATTCTACATGCCGGTTCATTTAATTCTATTTCACTTCTTCCAAGTCTGTCATAAAGAGACATCTCCATGTTTGATTTCAAATAATCTTCCCCAACTGTCAATGAATCTGCCGCAAACATCTTCATTTTCACTAAACAAATACACGCTATGAATACAACTAAGCCTAAAAATAATTTCATATGCCTTGATACTTTTTTCATATCTTTTCCTCCATATATCATTCTTAAAATCTTAAAATTGGAGTTTAAATATTAATATTGCATACAAACCAAACCCTCTTAGAGATTATCTCTCTTGGAATCTATTAATCTCCTCATCAACAACTATTCCATCTTTTAATAAAAGTGCATTTTCTAATACGCTCCCTGGATTATCCAACATCAATTGTTCAACATACGGAATTATTACACTTGAATTATTTCGTGTAAAAGTTTTATGAAAGAGTGACGGGGTATGATCCACCACATAATGCAATACACCATCTACTTTATATGTAGGATTCTCTATAGTGGTTGGAATACTTGTTTCAATTCCTCCATTTCTATCACAACTTACGTCAATAATCATTGCATCCTTTTTCATCCTAGAAAGGTCTTCTCGGTAAATAATATGATCTTTACGTTTTGTATCCCATAAGACACAATTAACAATAACATCATATTGTCCTATTTCATCACGTAATAATTTCTCTGTATGACGGTTATATTGCATAACCTTTGCTCCCAACATATTCAAGACACGTACTGCACCATGAGCAGTATTTCCATTTCCTATAATAGCAGTGCTTAATCCAAATGGTAATTGTCCATAACACTGAAATGCATGCAAAATTGCAGCCTCTCCAGCCAACTCATTGTTTTGCCAAAATACATGTCTTCCTTTTTCGAACATATTTTCCCAGCCATATGCTGTCAACTGATTATTAATTATTTTATCTGTTATATCCCGATTTTGTGTAGCATGTACCCAACCGAATATTGTCTGTCCTTTTTTTAAATCATTCAAATAATCTGCATCACCTATCTTTGGATCACAAACTATATCTTGATTAAGTGCCTCCTCTCTACTAACAACATTACATCCCACATCCTTATAATCTTCATCTGTTAATGACAGTACATCACCAAATCCACTCTCGATATAAACATTTTGTGGATATGTTAATTTTTTAATATCCTCTGGAACTATTGCCCTACGTTTTTCATTCTCCTTGTGACTAATTGGAAATCCAATTGTTTTCATAAAATCTCCTCCCTATTTCATTTCAAATTTTTTCTTTATATGTAACAATTTCAACACCTCATTTACCAGTGTTGGATTCTTCTTTATTTTTATCATATATAAAACTGCTAAAAGCATATATATGATGCTACCTAAAATAACTTGTACACCCATAATAACAAGCGGTATATCAAATACATTTCTAATATTAGAAATCACTATGTACATGACAAAACCAATCAAGCAAAAACTTATTCCGTTTTTTATATATTCCGTCACATGTACCTCTTTTCTAACCATAAAAAACTGAATAGAACAAACTGTTAATTCAGCAACAATAGTCCCTATTACTGCACCTATTCCTTCTATTTTCGGAATTAAAATAAAATTTATAATCAAATTTATAATTGCACCTGAAGTTAGAGATATAATATAAATGCGATCTTTTTTTGCCGGTATTATATATTGTGTTCTAAGAGCCCCTGCCCATCCTTTAAATATAATGATCGGGCTTAACATAACAATAAATAGTCCACATCTTGAAAATTCCGCGCCATAAAACCATGGAGCAAAAGTTGGTCCAACAGCTGCCAGTCCAAACGACATTGTCGCTGCCATTAACATTGCAAACATCATAACATTATCCATAAGAAACACTGCCGTATCGGAATCCTTCTTTGCCAGCAAATTAGACATTCTTGGCATAATCACACTGTCTAACGCCAATATAAGGGTGTTTGGAATCTGTGTAATTCTTTCCGCATAAGTATAAAATCCAACTTCCTCTTTTGTGCTCATAGCTCCTAGCATAAGCTTATCCATAATATTATACAAACTTACTGCTATAACCGGCCAAAAAAGTAATAAATTAGGTTTTAAATGTACAAGAATCCCCTTAATCGTCGGTCTTACAAAATCTACATGTTTTTTTATAAATGGCCAAATGGCAAGTACCGCAAGTAAATTTCCTCCAGCCAAAATAAACGTGTAAATAGCCAAATCATTTTGGTCTTTTACAAATACAAAAGTAGAAACAGCCATTCCTATTCTTATAATTGTACTTCTCATAGTCGTAAATTTGAATTTTTCAAGGCCAAAACAAAGCCAGTTTACATCAAAAACACCTGATACGACATAAAAGAACTGCATTAAATAAATAATTTTATCCGTCCTAATAAAATACAAACAATATATAAAATAACCAAATGAAATAATTAATCCCAGCAAAAATTGAAAAGAAAAAATCTCCCAAAATGTCTTACTTAATTTATATTGATCATCTCTAACCGCTGCTATTGTTCGATTTCCATAATTGTTCACGCCTAACATAGTAAACAAATAAAAGTAATTTGCAAATGCCTGTGTATATGAATATACACCTACATTATGTGATCCTAAAACTCTTGATACATAAGGAGCGGTTATTAATGGAAGAATAATCACCAGTATCTGATAACTAATATTATATAATAAATTTTTCTTTAATTTTCCATTTTGCGCCAAAAATCTTCATTCCCTTCATATTTTTAAACTCGATTCGTTTTTCTAATATTTCTAAACATAAAAATCATCCATATAAACGACAGTGCTCTCGTTGGATATACTGTATAAATTCTTGCAACAGAAAATAAAATAAATTGAAATAATATCAAATATAATACAAGTGAACGCGTATCTCCTCTATTCTCATAAGCATTAAAAGCCTTCATACATATAAATCCAAAAACAAAAGATCCTATCGCTATCCCTATCCATCCAAAGTCTATGTAAAAATCATAAAATAGCGTGGCATATGCATTCATACTAATCTCTGGAGATAAATTTATAAAAGTCTCAAGATTGTCTTTCACCAACTTAGCATTTGTAAAAGATTTTGGATATGATAATATATGTAATCTATTTGTTACAAAAAATATTGGATGTAAAAAACCATACATTGTTAACATTCCATGCGTTCGAATTTCTGAAATAGCTTCTTCAACGTGAATACTTAACAATGGCATACACCCTGAAATATAGGCATATGCATTTGTAAACAAATCAGCTTCTGCATTTCTCATTTTTGTTATTTTGTTAATTGCAAAAGCTAATATAACGACAATTATCGGTACAAATTTCATTACTTTTTTTTGGCTCTTTGTCAGTTTCAAATATCCTTTCATCAATATAGATGCACAAAGTACATATACAATTGCAAAAGCCCAAACTGCCCTAGAAACAGTTGCAACAGAATACAAAATCGTTGCAACTATTGATAATATAATCGAATTTCTCCTTTTGTGTCCTTCTAAGATTTCAGAAATAATTGTTGGCACGATCAAATATATAAGTGGCGAAACTATAAAACTATATATAACATCACTCAAATTACCACCTTTTAATGTCCCAGCACCGCCTTCTCCTGAGGTGGCCATCAAGCGAATTGCCCACCAAGAATAACCTTGTGCCAACAAAACAACTATTGCTTTTATTCGATAAAGTGAATATATAATTACTACAATACATGATGTATTTAAAAAAGTATAATTTGTTTCATACACACCCGACTTTAAAAATAAAGCACTTTTTTTCATTGTACTAATTTTTATTTTCACTTTTATTGCCAATAGAGATCCTATGTAAAAAGCGATAATTCCTACTAAAACAAAAAGATATGCTTTATTACTGGTTTCCCTCAAGCCATACAACCTTAAATTCGCCATAAAAACAACTATTGTCCAATAAAACATAAATATAGTTCCTGGATTTAACCAACTTCTTTTTTCTAAGAACATATGAATTCCGGCAAATAGGCCCAAAATAACAATAATCCCTACCATTTTTTCATATCCTTATGTATTATATTTGAATATATTTTTTCAACTTGATCAACAACCCGCTTAATCGAATAATTTTCAACCGAGTATTGATAACTATTTTGTGCAATTTTCTTCATCAGTTCTCTATTGTGAATCGCATACTCTATTTGTGATGCTAAACTTCGATAATTACCTTGCTGATACAACAAACCAGTAACATTGTGTTCTATCAGTTCCGGAGTTCCTCCTGTATTAGCTCCTATAGCCAGAAGTCCTGCCATCTGATTTTCAACCGTCACTCGTCCAAAAGCTTCCTTTACCGAACATGTCAAACCAATATCACAAGTACCTCGAAGACTTCTTAAATCCGCATTATGTTCTTGTATTTCTATATAAGAGGATATATCATTTTTCTCAACAAACTCTTCAACTTCTTGTGCATATGTGCTTTGTCTATGTCCAACCAATATTAATTTGACATTTTTTATACCATTATCAACCAGATATTTCAAAGCTTTTGCAGCTTCTAATTGTCCTTTTCCTTCTACAATTCTTCCTGGCAAAACCATCTTTACAAGCTCTTCATCAAAAATACTATGATTATTTATCTGATATTTTTCAACTGGTACTCCATTGTATACAACTGTAATTTCTCGATTAAATTCTTTTTCAAACTTTTCTTTCACCGCTTTAGATATTGCAATTACAGCATTCGCCGATTTCACCATTGGCCATACTTTTTTTTGATTATATAATCGCTGATGTAAATCTTCTTCCATCAGCTGACGAATGTGCCATACATAAGGAATTCCTAATTTTTGTGCAATCATAGCACCTATTCCGTTGTTCAATCCATTAATATGAATAATATCAATATTTTCATTTTTAAATATTTTTAATGTTCTTTGCATAATAAACCAATTCAATTTATTTTTCACAAAATACTTTAATTCTACTTCTCTTCCTGTCCTACTCAGATCCAATCTCATATCATATGATGGAATAAAATAAAATTTCACATTTTTTATCTTCTTCATATATTCAAGGTTAACATCCTTAGCCATAATTCCTATTACTTCATGACCTCTATTAGCAAGTTCTTCCATGACATTTAGCATAGATAAAGTTGCCCCATCCTGATTTGTTCCACTTCCGTGTGAAAAAAAACATACTTTCATAATATTATTCTCCAAATACTTTATACTCTTGCTTCAGTTCAAATATATGATATTGCTGACATGTAAATTGCTCACAGATAAACTGAACTTCTTCTTGCAATTTTTCTTTTTCTATTCCTGTAATCGTTTTCGCTAAATCAAAGGTATCTACTACTTTTAATCTATGTTTTGAATCCTCAAGAATTTTAAGTACAGAAAAACTACTTTCTGCAATCTGTACTTTTTCTTTATCAAAACATACATGTAAAGCAATAGAATACTGCGGATAATTTTCAAAAAGCATATATGGAGTACTTGGTGAAATGCTATAATTTCCTAAAGAGAAGGCACACAAAGTATTGTCTATCAATTCTCTTTTTTGAACAACATGTGGATGATTCCCCACAACTACATCTGCCCCGTTCTCCACACAGAATTTCATTATATATTTACTGTATTCTCCTGGCTCTGCATTGAACTGCCCACCATTGTGTATGTTTAGAACAACGTAATCTGCTACTATTTTTGCCTGCTTTATATCATTTTTCAATACATCCAATAATTTATAATCAATCAATTCATCCCAAAGTTCATCCGTTCTTGGCGCTCCCACGGGCTTTCCAAGTTTCTTTTTTATCCGCAATTTTGTATCTTCTGAGAAAAGTTTCGAAATATTTCTTTTCAAAAAACTGACCTCGTTTTTTCTTTTGTTATATCTAATTGGCGATCCTACTTTTTGCGGCATAAGTAGATTTACACAATCCTGATCTTTTTTCTCCAAAATCACATGATTATCTTTTATGCCTGTTCCATATGTGTAATTTAAAAAAGCAATTTTAATTCCATGAATATCTTTAACAAAGATTTTTTTTTGTTCTTTTTCGTTTAAATATGTTCCTATATGTGCCATATTTCTCGAGTCCAATTCATGTATAGTTCTTTTTAACCCATCTATTCCACGATCAAGGCAATGATTATTCGCTGTAAGGAACAAATCTATACCTGATTCTTTTAACGCATCTAGGAATTCATCCGGCGTATTAAAAGAATATAAAGAATTTGTATATCCTACTTCTTTTCCAGCAAAAACTGTTTCTAAATTTCCAATAACAAAATCCGATTCATTGAACAATTTCTTTGTTGCTTCAAAAACGGGTCTAAAATCATATCCTTTATTTATAAAATACGCTTTTAAAAGTGGACGTTCACACATAATATCGCCAATAAAAGTAATTCTTATCAGTTTTCTTTTCATATAATTTTTCCTATGTAAGTTTATTTACTCCGGCCTTTCTTCTTATATTCTTTTTTTGTTAATTCTATCCATCTCTTTTTCAAGCCTCCAGAAGTATCCTGTGGACCTCCAATTTCCCAATCATCGTTTCCTTCTAAGATAACCGGTCCATTTGGCGTAATAACAATATCCCATCCTATTGATTCTAATTCATAAAACTGTTTATGCGCATTTATAACTAATTCTTTAACTTCATTCCAATAAGGAAGTTGATAATCTTTAAATATTACATCTGTTAACGGATGTGCCGATAATTTTCCTCCAAAAGCATCATGTGCAAAACCAAATTCTCTTAATTTTCCGGTTTCTAAGTTAATTCCAACACCCAATCCGCCTTTCGCCCGATTATCAACAAACGAATCTTTTACAACCCCCAACCGAAGAAAAGCTGCAAAAATACCTATATTTCCATTATCATCCGCAAGTGTGACTATTCGAATAGTATTAACACAATTAGGATTTATTTTTTCTATACTTTCATGTTGTTGCAAGCACTCTTGTATTAATATTCTACTACTAGATAATTTCCGAATATACTCCGCTTTTGTATATTCCTTTTCACTGGATATAATTCGTCCCTCAAAGTTCTTTACTAATGAAACACCATCTGCACATTCACCATCGATTTTTTTTAATACATAAACAAAATTTTGTTCCAAAAATTCATTCACAGATAACCATTCTTTAGACTCTGTCAGATAAACCTTCCCTTTATTAATAATTCCAATACTTTTTGGAACAAACTCCTGCCCTAAAGTTGATGCAAGATACGCTGAAAACACATATTTATCTCTTAATAATGTTATATAATTATATTCTCCAGTATGTGAAGTTATAAATCTATTGTTTCCATCATATCTATTTAATATAAATTCACGATGTGAAATATAATCTTTTTCGTTATGAAACCCCACTATATCCAATCCATAACTATTATAATATATATTAACTTCATGATTTTTTAGTAAATAAGCAAGATTCTCTTTAAGACGTATACTTTTAGGTTTTCGTCTCTTTTCCGGAAAGTACGTATGTCCATCAACAATTCTTTTTACTTTCAATAAATTCTTAGGAAAAAGTGCAATATCTCTACATACACGATAAACATTTCTCATTTTTTCAACAACTTGCGCTTGCATATAACAACTCCTCCTGCCACTACTTACGTTTCTCTAATTCCTCTATAATTGGTTTATATTTTGACCATTTCCCAATCTGATCTGCAACCTGAGTAACATCATGATCCGCCGACTTATTTCCTTCAATCATAATAACCTCTCCATTTTTTCCAACTGCTATATCCCATCCAACGTAGCGTACTGTCGGTATATAATGAGCTGCTTTTTTTATTGCACTTACTATATTATTCCATGATGGAATTTTAAATCCAGGAATTACCTTTCCCGAATCTGGATGAACTACATATCTCTTAAAATCTCTGTCTACTCCTGTAGTCTTTATAACCCCAGTTTCGCTATCTATCAATGCAACGATTCCATAGTTATGGAAATTATCTACAATCTGTCCAGCTCTTCCTAATCGTATAACTGCCGCCATTATTTTTACGGTATCATCTGCACACAACATAGTAACTATTCTCAATGTATTAACAGATGAACCATTAAAATCAGCAATTTCATTATGTTGAGAAACCACTTCTTCAACAATTGCCTTTTCAGAAATCAATCTTTTATATACTGCCTCTGTATCCATTCCCTTTCCTGTTTCAAGCATATATGCTCCTCGTCCGCACATTCCATCTACAGGCTTTACAAATAACTTATCATTTGTTGCACACAACTCGCAGAACTGTTCATAAGTATCTTTTGTAGCATTTATCCATTTTCGTCCCATAAATTCAGAGAATGTTTTATTAAAAAGTGCCTTATTATCAAAATACTTATAATCTTCTTTTTTATTGGCAACTTCTATAATTTTTTCAAATTCCCTAAAACAAACATATTCTCTTCTTTCTCGAGATTTTTTCTTATAAAATTCATATTGGTTATATTCAATTAAAACAACACCATGTACATAATGCTCCCAAAGATAATCTATAAGGAGTTTACTCTTTTCAATCTCATTTAACTTATATCCCGTTCTTTTAGCTATTGTATTGCGCATTCGTTTCAACTTTTTTATATATCCCATGTTCGCTCCTCATTATTTAATTCTGAATATATGCCAACTTTTTCTTTATCAATACATCTTCCAACACTCTGTCTGTCAAATTTCCAAATGTCGGACCACAAGTCATTTGATTAGCTCCCGGACATACATTATATTCTATAAACACTGGTTCTTCATCTGGTGTAACACTAAAGTCCCATCCGATTAATCTAAAGTGTGGTAACTTTGAATGTTCTTCTTTTACAATACTAACGATTTTATCAAACGCTGGGATTTGAATTTCTGCAAAAACTGCGCCATCTGGTGATTTTTTTACCCAATCTCTTTTTTTAGTACAAGCTAATGTATGACATTGTCCTGTAGTTACGTCTATTCCGCACTGCATTCCTCCAGATGACACATTATCAACTCTCGCATTTCCAGCTCCCATACGTACAATTGCCGACAGAATATATACTTCTCCCTCAAAAAAAAACGAAAGAATTCTTACTGTATTTAATGAGGACTCATGCAATGATCCAAGTACCGGATGCTGTTGTACGATTTCCTGTACAACAAAATTTGCTTTCAATTCTGTAAACATCTTTTTTATGTCATCTTTTGAGTTCTTATTTTTATCATAAAACTTAATAAGACGTCCTGTTCCACTATCAACCGAAGGTTTAATAATAAAACTCTGCTCATTTCCGCTCAAATTCAAAGCCTGATTCGGAGTTAAAGGTTCTAATTTATCAGTGTAAAATTGCCCTGCCACATTCTTTACAATTGTTCTCGGTCTACATACATTTGGAAATAACATGTGGTGCATACATTTATCTTCATAAGGACGTCTAAAAAACATGTTACTATAATACGGAAGAATCGTTCCATACCATAAATCCTCCGGTATATATTTTGCGTCTGTGTGTATTCCATCTCTGGAAAATAACTGAAACCAGTAAACCGGTGGTTTCTCATTGTAAATTTTCCAATAAGGAAGAACTTCTTTTTTATAAGTTTCCATCAACTCATCAGAAACTCTCCCCATATTTTTTACTATATGTTTTGCGTCTTTCCTTGTCTGCACGGCTCTATACGTTGTTTCTGTTTTCATATATAATCCATCAAACATCTTTCGTACATTACTTCTCATCTTTTTCTTCCTCTTTTTTCATAATCATTACTTCATTATATTTCATCATATATACATCTTCTTGATAATTTCCTACATTTTCTTGATTTACATTACCTTCTAAATTATTTACAATCATCGAAACATGATCGGCTCCGCATTCATATGCATGCGGATATCCTCCTCCAAAACGTGGATTTACTTCCGAAATATAATATTCACCATTTATATCAAAAATATCGATGTCAATCTGCCCCTCATATCCTGCTTCACCAACAAATTTCTTTATCAATTCGAACAACTTTTCATCTTTGAACGACACTGCCTTATCTGTCTCTCCAGCCCGCATTTTAATTTTTCTCTTGGTAAATATAGATACTACATTTTTCGAAATCAAATCAATATAAACATCTGCTCCAATTTCCTGACCATCAAGGAACTCTTGTATCATCAATCCTTCATTGTGTTCAAACAATTGTTCTATTGTTTCTTTGTCATATACTTTAGATATGGCAATGCTCGCACTACCTCTGGCTGGTTTTACAAATACAGGATATGTCACTTTTCCTGTTTCTACATCTGCATAAAATTTTTCTTTGTCCATATAAGATTTTGCGCAATTATATTCATGTTTTTCCAACCATTTATACATTTCATACTTATCCAATGACATTTCACATAAATTATATGTAGATCCGATAACCTTTGTACCTATCTCAGTAAATCTCTCTTTATTAGCTGCTAACAATGATAATTCTGGATCTATTAGTGAAATTACACCTTCTATTTTTTCTGATTTGCAAATATCCAGAATAACCTCAACATATCCCGGTTCTGTCATTCTCGGAACTATATAATGTTTGTCAGCAAGATAAATAGATGGAGCCAGTTCACTCATATCTGTGCATATAACCTTACCTTTTCCAGCTAATGCTTTTCTAAAATATTCCACGATTTTATTTCTAGTTCCCGAACTAAGTATCAATATATTCATATTTACATTCTCCTTAAATCATCAAAAAATAATGGTGTACCGCCTGTATGAATAAATAAAATATTTTTATTCTTTATATTATTTTCGGCAATGTATTTTTTCATTCCCTGAAATGCTTTTCCTGTATATGTACTATCAAGAGGAATACCGTATTTAACCATAGCCGCACGAATTGTATCTTCTATTTCTTCATTTTCTTTTCCATATCCATGTCCAATATAATTGTCAATAAATATTGTGTTATTCTCCACTTTTTCTTTATTACAGTTTCCCATATATTCTTCTACTGAATCAACTACAACATTCCTTCCTCTAGGGTTCCTACGGGCAATACTTATTCCAATTATTTTTCTGTCATTGTCTGCATTTTCTATTTGTCCACAGATCAATCCTGCCTGAGTAGTTCCCGTTCCTGAGGCAAAGAAAATATATTCAAAAAATATGTGATTTGCTTTTTCATACTCTTTAATTTCGTTATAGCAATTTACATATGCCTGTGTTCCAAGATTTCCATGACCGCCCCCCGGTATAAAATACGGTTTTTTCCCACTTTTCTTTAACTTGTGTAATTGTTCTTCTATCGTTTCATGCACATTTTCAACTGGAACTGTAATTATTTCAGCCCCAAAACATTGCATTAATTTACTATTAAATGTAGTATCCGAAACTTCTTCAGGACCAATCAAATAGCACTTTTTTCCCCTTGCAGCTGCCATATTCGAAACAATCCGACAATGATTAGAATGACTACTTCCATAAGTAACCACACAATCATAAGCTCCTTTATCTATCTCTTCAAAAAACAAACATGCTTTTCTTGCTTTATTTCCGCCGAAAGAATATGGAATCAAATCATCTCTTTTTATGTATAAAGCATTCTCTTGTTCTGTATCTAAAAATTGAATTGGTGTATTTTCCATTAATATTCCTCACTCAAAAAATCCTTCTTACAAATTCCATATATATATCGATCTACATATTTCCCTCTCGAAATAATATCTTCCCGAATGAGTCCTTCTCTAATAAACCCAACTTTTTCAAATAACTTCTGAGCTATCAAATTTTCTTTTTCAGTAAATAAATAAACACGATTTAGCTTCAACACATTAAATGCATATTCAAGGAGTAATTTACTCGCATTTGTTGAAACACCCTTTCCCTTTAACGATATTTCTCCCATAGCTATATAATATTCTGCTTTTTTATTTTTTTGATCTATAGACAATAACCCGATTGTTCCACACGGAACACCATCAGCTTCTATAACCGCGTCGAAGCGATCTGTTCTATCTTTATTTTTTTCAAACCATTTTTCAGTTTTTTCAATTTTTAAAGGAATGTCATAATGAAGATATTTGTTATTCTCAGAATTATTAATCCATTCTACTTTCTTGGGAATATCTTTACCTTCAAATTTACGAATTGATATTTTCATTTTTATTTCCTCTCGCCGTATCTAATCTACCTGCTTTTATTTGTTTTCCCACTTGTATATCGGATCTTTTTAATACTTTTTCTATTGTTTTCAATACAACCTTTATATCAAACGCAAAAGAAACATTCTTAACATATTCTAAATCATATTGAAATCTTTGTTCCCAACTATCAATAGCATTTCTTCCGTTTATTTGTGCCCATCCAGACAACCCCGGTCTTACATCATGTCGATGATGTTCTTCCTTAGTATAATACGGCAAATATTCCACCAACAACGGTCTCGGACCAATTACTGACATATCTCCCTTAAGAATATTGAATGCCTCTGGCAATTCGTCAAGCGATGTCGATCTTAATATTCTTCCAAATTTAGTAAGTCTGACATCATCTGGAAGTAGATTTCCTTCTACATCTCTCTTATCTGTCATTGTTCTGAACTTATACAGATTAAAGATAGTTTCTTTTCCTGTTTTTTTGTCTATTTTTCCTGGTCGTTCCTGTTTAAATATAATTGGACTTCCTAATTTTATTCTAACTAAAACTGCTACAATTAAATAGAGCCACCAAAACACCATTATTGCCAATAATGCACATATAATATCTATTATACGCTTTACATATCTGTTGTAAAATCCATTCTTTCCTTTTAACATAGTCCGTTTTCCTCTGAGATATTATTCAAAACAAGCTTTTATTATCTCTATAATTTTTTCCTGCTGCTCCACCGTCATCTTATTATCACTAGGTAGGCAAACCCCACGCTGGAACACATCTGCTCCAACATCTTTAACTTCACCAGCAATATAAGCATTCGTCTTTGCACGACCAGATCCACTAATCGTCACAAATTCATGCATTCGATACATCGGCTGCATATGCATCGGCTTCCATATTGGTCTGCCTTCTGCATTAATAGAACTAATTGCCTCCAGAATCTCTGTCGGACAACTCTTTCCTTCCTCTGCAATATAAAGCGCTTCTGTCTCACTTCGAACCTGCTCACACATCGCATCTTCATCTATCAGCAGACTACTTAACCAATAATTTGGTTCAGCTTTCATTTCATCAAACGGATTCATCATAATCGGAAGGTTTTTTAAACCTTCCTTATATTTCTCATAAATTGTTTTCTTCTGGGCAATATGATCTTTCAAATGATCATACTGTTCTCTGATTACGCCTGCAATTACATTGCTCATTCGATAATTATAACCCACTTCTTCATTCTGATACCATGCTGCATTCTCTCTAGCCTGTGTAGACCATTTACGTGCCTGATTCGCATCCTCAAGTGAATTTGTTAAAAGGCATCCACCTGCAGAGCCTGTAATAATCTTATTACCATTGTAAGAGACTGCCGCATAATCACCATAAGAACCACACTGTTTTCCTTCCCATGTTGCTCCCATTGCTTCTGCTGCGTCTTCCACCAACAATGCTCCATGCTTCTCACAGATTTCTTTAATCTGTTTTACATTTCCCGGAAAGCCATAAAGTTCTGCATAAACAACCAGTTTTACATCCGGATACATTTCAAAGGCTTTTTCCAGTGCAACCGGATCCATTCCCCACGAATCATACTCAGTATCAATAAATACAGGAATTCCACCTTCATAAACAACTGGATTTAATGTGGCATTAAATGTCATATCTGTACAAAATACTCGCTTGTTCTGTAATGCACCAATTCCAACAGGCGGTTTTCCGTATAATCTTTCGCCTGCAAGTTTCATACAGAGATGAAGTGCTGCCGTACCACAAGACAATCCTACCGCATATTTCGTTTCCGATGTCTCTGCTGCTATCTTTTCTACTTCGTTGATATTCGCACCTACTGTGGACATCCAGTTCGTTTCATACGCTTCCATTACATAACGCATAGAATCCGGATACATAGTCGGCGAAGAAAGCCATACTTTGTTTTCAAACTTTTCAAATTGATCATTTTTCTTATACATTTTTTCCACCCTTTGTTTATGTCATTTGTTAACTGTTCCAGATAAATCGAGATTTAAAATAATGCAACTTTAAGTCCTTTTTTCTGTTTTTCTTCATTTTCTTTTTCATTTTTTTCAAAAGCAGTTCTGTTTACTTCTTCCGGTGTCTTAAATGTCGGTACCGCCTTTCTAAGTGCTTTCTTGGCCTTTAAATCATCATCCGATGCACACGCATCTTTTAAAAGTGCTAATCTCTTATCAATTTCTTCAGCACTTAATGCTGTATCTCTCTCGATAAAGATCATACTATTTTTAGTTTTATCTAACTCTTCTGTCTTTACCAGCAATTCCTCATACAACTTTTCTCCCGGTCTAAGTCCGGTCTCTATAATTTCAATTCCATGTACTCCGGACAATCGAATCATATTCTCTGCCAGATCCATAATTTTCACCGGTTTGCCCATATCCAATACGAACAATTCTCCATTCTTCGCCATCGCACCACTCTGAAGTACTAACTGAGAAGCCTCTGGAATCGTCATAAAGTAACGGATGATTCTCTTATCAGTGATTGTTACAGGACCACCATTTGCAATCTGTCTTTTGAACAGCGGAATTACTGATCCCGCACTTCCTAGTACATTACCGAATCTCGTAGCACTATATTTTACATGTCCATGCGTACTTGCGCTCTGTACGATCATCTCACACATACGCTTTGTAGCTCCCATAACATTTGTCGGGTTAACCGCTTTATCGGTAGATACCATCATAAAGCGCTCTGCTCCATACTCTTCACAGAGATCTACCATATTCTTTGTACCAAATACATTGTTCTCAATTGCTTCGATGCAGTTATGCTCCATTAACGGCACATGTTTATGCGCTGCCGCATTGATCACAATCTGTGGATGATACTCTTCAAAGACTCTTGCCATTGCTTTACGATTTGTAATCGACGCTATTTCCACCTGAAGATCAAGTTTCCCTTTATAAGCAATCTTCAATTCCAGCTGCACATCATACGCACCATTCTCATAGATATCCAAAATAACCAACTGCTTTGGTTTCATTCTTGCCATCTGGCGGCAAAGCTCGGACCCAATTGATCCTCCACCGCCAGTAATAAGTACTACTTTATCTCTGTAATATGCATTTGTATTTTCATCTGCAACTACCAATGGTTTTCTGAAAAGCAATTCTTCGATATCAAATTCCCTGAGATACATTTTTCCACCTGCTGCATGCATGGTAGGATAATCATATATCTTCACTTTATATCCAGCATTCTTATAATAATCATAAAGTTCTTTTCTTTTTTCTGTTTCCATCGTTGGAATCGCAAAGATAATCTCCTGTACCTCAAAGTCCTCCAATTTTTCAAGCGTTACATCGTTCTCTGACCACACCGGAATTCCCTGTATCTCACGTCCCACTTTTTCTTTATTAATATCAATAAAGCATCTTGGTATGTAAGAGGCCTGCTCATTGTTCAGCAATTCCTCTGCCAGACCTACACCTACACGTCCGGCACCCATAATTGCCACTTTGATTTTCTGTACCTCTTTTTCTTTCCCGGCATCAATACCCGAAAAAGCACGTAATAGTTTTGCTAAAACCCTTCCCCATGCGTTATCCTTATTTCCACATTTATATGCATATCGATACATCATTCGAATCGTTAATGCTCCAAGAAGGTTCAGGCTCACCAGAGAGAGCATTCTTGCAAATGTTATCTTCTGTACCGGAAGGATCAGTTCAAGTCCCAAATATAACACAAATGCTATTCCATCTGTAAATATCAGTCTCATATAACATTGGATTCCGCCATATCTCCAGACCTGATTATATATTTTCCCAATCATTCGCACAAACAGAATGCAGATTGCCGAAATAATCATCTGTTCTGCTATGCCGGCAGTCGTTAATTTGTCCATTCCGCCATATAATATTAATAATAATATTGCAGACATCAAGTATATTAACGCATCATAACATACCAGCATCCATCGGATGTGATATTTTTGACTTTTCTTTTCCTGTACTTTCATAACGTTTTTTCTCTCTTTTACCTTATAATCATTTCAATACTTTTTGCATTTTCTCACTTACATCTGACACAACATTTTCATCCGGCCACATCACATATAAAAGTTGCATTCCCGAAGAATAGCATGCCTGTGCATCCCCCATTCCCGACGCCGCCTGGGACTCAATATTCCAACTTCCCCCGTTATTAAGCTGCATATTGATGAATTTTGCCATCTCATCCGATGTCATATTCGTCTCTACACAATCACCGACTGTTGTCAGAATCTCGTTAGCACTCTTAATAATTGCCGGAGATGTAGCTTTCTGAATAATCGCAGTCAATACTGCTTCCTGATCCTTACCACGCTGATTGTCACCCTCTGCAAAACTATATCTCTCTCTTGAGAAAGTAAGTGCCTGCGCTCCATTCATATGATTTACGCCTTTATGGAAACTATATCCATTCTTCTCGAACTCCACTTCCGAATTCACATCCACACCGCCAAGTGCATCCACAATCGTCTCCAGTGATGTAAAGTTCACCCTCGCATAGTAACTGATGTCAATTCCATACAGATTCTCCAGTGTTGCCATAGATGCATCCACTCCATAGATACCAGCGTGTGTCAGCTTATCCCTTGCATCACCTGATACACCCGGGATCGTAACATAATAATCTCTCGGTGTCGTTGTGAGCAGGATCTGTTTCGTATTCGGATTCACCGTCATAATAATATTTACATCACTTCGGCTGTTCGTTGTAATAGGACCAGCCACATCAATACCGCTGATAAACACATTGAACGGTTCCGTCACATCCGCTTTCTTCTCACTTTTCACCTTCGTCTTAACACCATACTGATACAGGATTTTCACTTTTTCTGAGAATCCATCAATCGACTCATCAATCATACTCATATAGCCTTCATTGAACACTGCCGCATCCACTTTACCATCCAGCAATGCTTGTGCCTCATCCGTCAAAGAACTATATTCTTCAGATTTTACATCTTTTCCAACTTCAGATTCAATTTCATTAAACATCTTATCGGTATTTTTCTGATCCACTGCCGTCTGATAACCGAACCGGTAATCCTCGGCATCCTCGATGCTCTTAGCCGAATCACCTTTCTTCACAACCACGACCATGTTATCCGTCTTGTAGGTGGCTCCGCCAACTTTCTTAAGTACATCATCCGTCTTCATCATTCCCATGCTGATCACCGCCAGTATGATCGTCATCAGGAGACTGATGATCATCCCCGTATAGCGCAGCACCTTATTCTTCGGATACTGCAGAATATGTGTCGCACCAAAGAGTACCGCCAGTGCCCCGATCAGGAAGATCAGGTACTTCTTCGGCAGCATCCCGCTGCCTGCCACAGTCACGATGCAGATCACCGATACCAGAAGCTGGATCAGTGTGATCAGTTTTCCTATCAGGTTCTTTCTTTCCATTTCCAGAAGTCTCTGTCTCATATCATTCATCCTTCGTCTGTTACTGTACAGTCAGTGTAAATGTGATCGGATCTGAAGTATTACCGTCACTGTCCTGTACATAATACTGTAATGTATAGGTTCCTGCCTGGTTCACATTGTAATTACCGTCTATGTGAAGTCCGCGGAACAAGGTGTCTCTGTCGTCTTTGTCATCCACTGCATCTGTCACTTCATTCAGCGCATTGAATGATGTTCCTCTGGCTATCGTCTTCGCTTCTTCGGCAAGCTTCATTGCCGGACGTGTACCGTTTGGCTGCAGGGTTCCACTCTGCTGATCTGCGCTCTGCTGTTCGGCTGCCGCTGCATCCTGTGTGGTCTCTTCTGCCTTCTTGTCTTCAGCGGTCTTCTTAGCCTTTGCTTTTTTGGATTTCTTTTTCGTCTTCTGCGTCGTATCTTCCGATACCTCTTCCGAAGCCGTATCCTGTGCGGTCTCTTCTGCCGCATCGCTGCCTTCTGTTTCCTGATAGGTCACTTCCCGGCTTGCTGTTCCTACATTTTTCGCCTTATCTGTGACACCGTAATAGACAACTGCCTTCTTCTTACTGACCGGCACGACCTTTTCTACGAATACCTCACTGGTCAGGTCTCCGTCTTTATCGTCCTGTGCCGTCACGCCTTCCAGAAGCTTTCCGTAATCTTCACCTTCTGTATAAGCAATCTTTTTACTCTGGTCTACTTTTATCTCCGGTGCAGTGCGGTCCTGATTCTTATAAGTCATATATCCTGCACCCGCCAGTGCTATACATCCGGCCGTCAACAGGCCGGTAACCACGCGCTGGTTCATACGCTCACCCTCTATTTCTTTCCGTTTTCTCCGTAATTATCATAGTAATTACCGTAGTATTTACCATAATACTTGTTCTGTTTCATATCTACTTTATTCAATACCACGCCGAGGATCGGGCAGTCTGCCTTCTCCAGCTGTTCTTTTACCACTCTGGCGAACTTGTAGCTGATCGTTTTCGCTGAGATGACCATCACGGATGCATCTGAATTTTTTGCAATGATCGCCGCATCGATGACGTTTCCGAGCGGTGGTGCATCGATGATCACATAATCATATGCCTGTCTTGCACCATCAAGAAATGCTTCGAACCTTCTGCTGCCGAGCAGTTCTGCCGGGTTCGGCGGAACCGGTCCTGCGAATGTCACGAAGAGATTCGGTTCCTGTGTTCTTAAGATCACTTCTTTTACATCAGCCTGTCCGGAAAGGAAGTGTGTCAGTCCCTTCACTTCTCCTGTGACTCTGTGCCGTCCCACCAGGACAGATTTCCGAAGGTCTGCATCTACGAACAGGACTCTCTTGCCGCCTTCTGCGAGGGACGCTGCGAGTCCCATCGACACGGTACTCTTTCCTTCGTTCGGTGTACAGCTTGTGAATACGATCACTTTCTTATCTGATCCGGAGAATTCGATGTTGGTACGAAGTGTCTTGTATGCTTCGTTGCTCCGGTAATCTTTCGTTAGATTCTTTAATACTATCTCTGCCATGTCCTTCTCCTATCTTCTGCTTTTTACAGCATTTCTTGATTCTCTCTGCTGCTTTGCCCTCTTCGGTGTGCTGCTTCCTTCCTGGATCGGGATGGAAGTCAGTACATTCAGTCCGAGGTACTTTTCTACGTCATCCGGAGTCTTGACCGTATCATCTAAGATGAAGATCAGTACAACGAATCCCATTGAGATGACAAGTCCGAGCAGTGCGCCGAGCATCATGTTCTTCTTGACGTTCGGGGAAGACGGGCTGGTCGGAAGGTTCCCTTCTTCTACGGTATTGACAGAATCCGCATTCATGATCTCTGTGATCTGTACGCTGACTGATTTTCTGAGTGTGTCTGCGATCTGTTTTGCTTCTTTCGGATCATCGTCCGTCACGCTAATGCTCATGATACGTGTGTCGGTCGGTGTCTCTGTGGTGATCATCTCTGCCAGTTCTTCCGGCTCCATATCAAGCTTCAGCTTAGAGATGGCCTTCTCCAGTACCGGACGGCTCTTTACCAATTCCATATAATCCTTTGTCAGCATGCTTCCTGACTGCAGTTCTGAATACGTTGCGCTGGCAGAAGAATCATCATTCTTTGCCATAACATACAACTTCGTTACTGACGTGTACTTCGGTGTCACGAACATCTTCGTTCCGACGAACGCTACCAGTGCCATGAATATCGCAGACAGAATTATAATCGTCTTCTTTGCCCATAAGGCACTGAATAATTCCATCAGATCAATGGTAACTTCGTCATCCTGAATCTCCTGATTCATCATTCCATAATTTTCTCGGCTCATCTTAATCTCTCTTCTTCAGCATGCTCTTGGCGTTGCTGTAGAATATCCTCCTTGTATAATCTTCTCCGTATCGTTTCTCTACGTGAGCGGCCGCCTTCTTCATCTTCGGCGGTCTGTACTTTGTATCGTGTGCATCGGTTCCGACGCAGAATACCAGGTCGCGGTTCATCAGTTCTTCGATGAACTTTCTGATCTTACGGCCGGATCCCCCGGTGATGCTGTCTGCATTTACCTGCAGGTTCACACCCATATCGTACAGTTCTTCCGCAAGTTCTACATCTTCGGCGATGCAGTGATAGCGCTCGACGTGCGCCAGTATGACTTCGTATCCTGCGAACTGCAGCTGCTGGATTCCCTGTCTGATGTAGCTGTATGTCTGTGAGGGCGGGAATTCTACCAGTACATACTCTCTGCGGTTCATCGAAAGGATCTTTCCTTCTTTTAATTTATCTGCAACATCCTGTCCGAAATAGACTTCCGTTCCAAGGTATACCCGGAAGCGTTCGTCGATCTCGTGTGCTGCTTCGCGCACAAGCTTTGCTCTTTCACGGAGCTTCTCTGCCGGCGCCTTTCCGCGGTGCGGATGGTGGTGAGGGGTTGCTATGATACACCGGATTCCTTCTGCGTATGCGATCTCAAGCATCTTCTTCGTCTCGGCAAGGTCTTTCGCCCCGTCATCGACTCCCGGCAGAATGTGGCAATGCATATCTATGTAACATTCTTTCATCTGGTGGTTACTCCTTTATTTTTATTCTCTGCGCAATTTTTTGCGCACCAAAATACCCCCCCCCCGGTATTCTTATCATTTCATACCAATGGAAGGAAGGGTATCTCTCAAGCTCTTCGTATATTTATACATGTTATAAATGTTATGTAATATCTCTATATTCGGTTTTCTGTTTTTGAAACACAAATAACTGGGATTATTATATATCATTTTTTTGCCCACATCCCTCATCCATTCATAAACATATATGATTTTATCATGTCTTTAAGCAGGCTTCAACTATGTATCAACAATTTATACAATTTTACCCATTTTTTGTCTTTTTTTCGACATGTTTTATGCGTCCATCTCTTCTTCGTAGTACTTGATCAGTGCCTGGGTACCGAGATCTCCGCAGCCTTCTGCCTGAAGGAGTTCGTAGTTGGCAAGCACCTGGCTTAATACATCCAGATTGAGATTGCTCATGTTCGCTTCGGTAAGGGCGAGTTTCATGTCTTTGACAAAGTGCTTCAGGAAGAAGCCCGGTGCGTAGTCTCCTGCCAGGATCTTTGGCCCGAAGGTATCCAGCTGTTTGCTACCTGCCGCTCCGGTCGATACGGAATCGAGTACGGTCTGAAGGTCCAGGCCTTTTGCCTTCGCATAGGTGAGTGCCTCGCAGACTCCGGATAAGGTGCCGGCGATCATGATCTGATTCGCAAGCTTGGCGTGCTGGCCGCATCCGGATCCTCCCTGATAGTTGATGTTGGTGCCCATCGCCTCGAATAACGGCATGCAGGCTTTGTAGTCGTCTCTGGAACCGCCGACCAGGATGGAGAGTGTACCGTTCTTCGCTCCGGTGTCGCCGCCGGTGACCGGTGCATCCAGTACGTGAAAGCCTCTTTTTGTTCCTTCTTCTGCGATCTTCTGGTCCAGTATCGGGCTTGTGGTCGTCATGTCGATCAGGTATGCGCCTTCTTTTGCGCTGTCCAGGATGTTGCCTGCATCGAAGTAGACTTCTTCTACATCGGTCGGGAAGCCTACGATGGTGATGACTGCTTCTGCATCTTTTACGCAGTCTGCGATGCTGTCGTGGAATGTGGCTCCTTCGCTGATCACGTCTTCGACTTTCGATCTGGTTCTGGCGTAGATGTGTAATTCGAATCCTGCTTTCATGAGATTGCGGACCATGGATCTGCCCATGATACCTACGCCGATGAATGCTATTTTGTTCATTGATTTTTCCTCCGTGTGTTGATTACTCTTCTACTTTCTCCACTACTTCGCCCTGTCTCTTGTAGATGCTGTGTGCCGGTACGAATCCTCTGACGCTTGACAGTGGGTAGATGTTGCTGTGGCTTCCGATCACGGTCCCCGGATTCAGTACGCTGCCGCAGCCGACTTCTACTTCGTCTCCGAGCATGGCTCCGAATTTCTTAAGACCTGTCTCGATCCTTTCGTCTCCGGCTTTTACTACGACGAGTTTTTTGTCGGATTTGACATTGGATGTGATGGATCCGGCTCCCATGTGGGATTTGTATCCGAGGATGGAATCGCCCACGTAGTTATAGTGCGGCACCTGTACTTTGTTGAACAGTATGACGTTCTTAAGTTCTGTCGAGTTACCTACGACTGCGCCTTCGCCGACGATTGCATTTCCGCGGATAAATGCGCACTGGCGGACTTCTGCGTTCTTTCCGATGATCGCCGGTCCGTGGATGTAGGCTGTCTGGAATACGGTTGCGGATTTGGCGATCCATACGTCTTCGCCGACCTGATCGTATTCATCTGCCGGAAGGGTCTTTCCGAGTTCTTTGATGAAGCCGCTGATTTTTGGAAGGATTTCCCATGGGTAGGTGGCTCCTTCGAAGATGTCTTTTGCGATGGTTTCATCCATGTGGTTGTAGAGGTTTTTGATGGTTAATTGTTCTGACATGTTGGTTCTCCTTTTTTATTTTTTAGTTTTTCCGGTCTTTCTCACCGGCTTCTTATAAAACTGCGCTGCCTTATCATAGCACGCCCGCATCTGATACTGATTGTTCAGTCCCTTTACCGCAAGTGTCCTTCTTGACACGAAATCATCCAGCTTTTTCATATATTCATCTGATGTGATATCTCCGTCTGCCACATACGTCAGACCTTTTTCCCAGCTTGCCGTAAGTTCCGGGTTCAGGAGCGGCCGGATGGAGTGGTCTACGACATCATAGATCATTTCCCCTAACATCGTCGGCGTGACGATCTGGGTCTTTTTATTGAGCGCCAGATATTTATTATTGAATAATTTCTTCAGTATCTCGCCTCTGGTGGCACTGGTGCCGATTCCGCTTCCTTTGATCTGGGCGCGGAGTTCTTCGTCTTCGATGAGTTGTCCTGCATTTTCCATGGCAAGGATCAGTGAACCGGAATTGTAGCGCTTCGGCGGCGAGGTCTTGCCTTCTTTGATGTCCAGGGACTGTACCGGAAGGGTCATGCCTTTCTTGAGGCTCTGGATCCTGGCGAAGAAGGCTGCATCAGTGTCTTTGTCCTCGGTACTGTCTGCGCTGCTGTCTGTATTGTCGTTATTGTCGTTCTTCCTGCCCGGCACGCCTGTAACTTTCAGATAGCCTTCTTCTGCCAGTACTTTGAAGCTTGAGAAGAAAGATTCTTCTTTGATCTTCGTCACGATCGATACTTTCTGATAGACAGCCGGTGGGTAGAAGATGCTTAAGAATCGTCTTACGATCACATCATACACCCTCTGTGACAGATTCGGAAGTCCTTTTAGTGCTCCCATGCCCTGTCCTGTCGGGATGATCGCATAGTGGTCTGTGATCTGTTTGTCGTTGACGTATCTCGTCTTCTCCAGTCCTTTGTGGCTGCCGAATTTCACGATATCCTGAAGATATGGCTTTGCCGGCTCGTACTGCATCAGGCCGTTCAAGTTCTTGTGGATCTCTTTTGCCACTGCTGTCGACAGGACACGGGCGTCTGTTCTTGGGTAGGTGACGAGCTTTTTTTCATATAGTTCCTGGATGATCCGGAGGGTCTCATCCGGGCTGATCTTGAACCGCTTGGAACATTCATTCTGGATTTCGGCCAGGTTGAATAATAACGGCGGGTTCTTCTTTTCTTTCTTTTTTTCTATGGATACGACCTGGCAGGTCAGGGGCTGGCTGGCGTCTGACTCGCTGTTGCTTAAGTATCGGATCAGTTCTTCTGCCTTTTCCTTTTCTTTGAATCCATTTTCCTTATAGAGGTCGAAGGATTCGAACCATTTTGATCCTTTGACTGCCCGCCATTCGCCTTCGAATGTTGCCCCTTTCTCTCCGATGGTGCTTAGGACTCTGTAGAACGGGGTCTCTACGAATTCCCTGATCTCCCGTTCTCTGCGCACGACCATGCCGAGGACGCAGGTCATAACGCGGCCTACGGATACGACGGAATATTTCGTATTCAGATAATTGGAGATGCTGTTGCCGTATTTTAATGTCAGAAGGCGGGAGAAGTTGATTCCCATCAGGTAGTCTTCTTTGGCTCTTAGGTAAGCCGATGCTGCCAGGTTGTCGTATTCTTTTAAGTCTTTTGCTTCTTTGATCCCGCGCAGGATCTCTTCTTCTGTCTGGGAGTCAATCCATACGCGGCGGCGGTTCTTGCCTTTTACGCCTGCCTGCTGTTCGACCAGACGGTAGATGTATTCTCCTTCCCGTCCCGAGTCGGTACAGACGTAGATGGTGTCTACGTCTGTGCGGTTCAGCAGTCCCGATACGATTCGGAACTGCTTTGACACTGCCGGAATGACTTCGTATTTGAATTCCTGCGGGATAAAAGGCAGAGTCTCAAGACTCCACCTTTTTAATGCCGGATCGTATTCTTCCGGATAACTCATCGTGACCAGGTGTCCGACGCACCAGGTTACGATTGCTTCTGCTGATTCGAGATATCCGTCTTTTCTCTGTGTATTGATATGCAATGCCTTGGCGAACTCCTGCGCTACGCTGGGTTTTTCGGCAATGTATAGTGATTTTCCCATGTAATTGTGTTACTCCTTGGTGAGCCGATGGGGACGGGAATTACTGGCTTTTTTCCTGTCCCTGATGGCTTTTATTTTTTTCTGTGCCGGAGGGACAGGAAAAAAGCCAGTAATCCCCGTCCCCGTTGGTCTTCTTCTCGGCTGCCGTGCTGTGCTTCTTCCATGAAGACTGCCTGGGAGTCCACAGCTTTTATACCGCCGGTCCGTTTCATATATGTGCCGTCTTTCTGCATGATTCTTGCTTTCACGTTATCGCTTAACATGATCTTCAGGTCATGGTTGATCTGGCGTCTGATCTGCCCGTCTAATACCGGGCAGGCTACTTCTACTCTTTTTTCTGTATTTCTTGTCATCATGTCTGCGGAGCCGATATAGATCTTCTGCTCTTTGCCGGTTCCGAAGCTGAAGATACGTGGATGTTCTAGATAGCGGCCAACCACGCTCATCACTCTGACATTTTCCGTAAATCCAGGCACTCCCGGTAGTATACAGCAGATTCCGCGAACAATCAAGTCTACCCTTACTCCGGCGCAGGAGGCCTCGGATACTTTCTTTATGAAGTCCACATCTGTCACGGAGTTCATCTTCATAATGATGCGTCCTTCGCTTCCTTTTGCTATCTCTTCGTCCATCATCTGTAAGATACGGCTCTTTAAACTGACCGGTGATACGATCAGGTATTGATAGCTGCCCTGCAGATTGCCGATGGACATATTCTTGAAAAATTCTGCGGCGTCTTGTCCGATTCGCGGATCAGCAGTCATCAAGGACAGATCGGTATACATGGCAGCTGTCTTCTCGTTATAATTGCCGGTTCCGACCTGTGTGATATACTGGATGTCATTGCGGTTCCTGTATGTGATCAGACAGATCTTGGAATGCACTTTGTAACCGTCGAATCCGTAGATCACACGGCATCCGGCTTCTTCCAGACGTTCCGACCAGTCGATGTTGTTCTGCTCGTCAAATCTTGCACGCAACTCGATCAGCACGGTGACTTCTTTTCCGTTTTCCGCAGCTGCGCACAGGTATTCCACCAGTCTTGCCTTCTTCGCCAGGCGGTAGATGGTGATCTTGATCGTCATAACGTTCGGATCTGCCGCGGCATCTTTGATCAGCTTCAGGAATGGATCCATGCTTTCGTATGGGTAGAACAACAGGATATCATTCTTTTTCACCTGTTTTAACATGTTTCCGTCCTGTACATGTGCTGATTTTTGCGGGAAGAATGGTTCGTAGACCAGTGCTTTCTTCATAGACTCCGGGAGATTTCCTGCGATGGAGAACATATAATCCAGTTTCATCGGCATCTTCGTGCGGAAGATCTGCTCCGGTGTGATCTTGAATTTCTTACAGAAGTATTCCTGCATTTCCGATGTCAGTTTCTCCGCTGTTTCTAATCTTACCACCGCCATCCTGCGGCGTTTGTGCAGGGTACTCTGCATGAGTTTCCGGAAATCATCGGTAACCTCCAGTGCCTCATCGTCCGGAGATACGTCTGCATTTCTTGTCACGCAGATGTAGTTCGGGTCGGATACTTCGTACTGGTCAAATACCAGATACAGGTATTCCATGATGACTTTCTCCATGCGAATATAACGGATGTCATGTCCCGGAAGCATCAGGATATCGGATACATAGGTCGGAACCGGTACAATTCCGAGGATCTGTTCTTTTTCTTTGTCGTCTTTATTCTTCCTGCTATTGATATGCTTCAGATTGGCTGTTACGTAGATATCTTTATTCATAAGATGCGGGAACGGGTGGCTGCTGTCTACGATCTGCGGTGACAGCACCGGAAGGATCTGCTCTTTGAAACATTTCTTAACATATTTCTTCTCATCTGCCTCCAGTTCTTTAAAGTCCAGTCCGCAGACTCCGTATGGAGACAGTTCTTTCTTGATCCCGGCGTAGGTCTTGTCACGTTCTTTATATAACGGGGCAACTGCTGCGTAGATCGCATCCAGCTGCTCCTGCGGTGTCATTCCCGACCGACTGTCTCTGTGTCTGTCGTCTGTCTGCACCATGTCATAGAGACTTCCGACACGGATCATGAAGAATTCATCTAAGTTACTGGTGAAGATGGCTACGAATTTCATACGTTCTAATAGCGGCACGCTCTTATCTCTTGCTTCTTCCAATACACGCTGATCGAATCTCAGCCAGGAAAGTTCTCGGTTCTGTGTGTAGTTCAATAATTCTCGGTCCATAGGGGCTTCCTCCGTTTCTTGCCATGGGCCATGGGGACGGTGTTTTTGGTTTTTTCAGTGTCCCCACCGGCACTTTGTAATCAGCGAGTTTATTGTATACTTTATTATAGCAAAACCATCTTTTATTCTCAACACTGAGATGTATCGTGTTTAGCTCGTACTCAGACTTGTGACAAAACTGGTGTTCAGATTTGCGATCAGATTTGTGATCGGCTTTTGTATCGGCAGGCAGGATCGGCTTCTTTGCTGGAGATATAACGTATAAAAAGGCGGGAACTGCGCCTTTTTACATGTTGCAGTTCCCGCCTTTTTATATTTTATGCTTTTGCCTTTTTATACTTTTGCCTTTTTATGTCTTCGCCTTATGAATGCTAAGCAGGTGAGTGTACCACCAGGGACACTAAAAAAGCCGGATTTCCCGTCCCCCTGGCTACTTCGCCTGGATATATCCCTTAGCAGTAAGTGCTTCGGCACAAAGCACAGCTCCGCCTGCTGCACCACGGACAGTATTGTGTGACAGTCCGATGAATTTGTAGTCATACATGCTGTCTTCTCTCAGACGTCCGATAGATACACCCATTCCGTTTTCGTAGTTAACATCTGCTTTTACCTGTGGTCTGTCGTCTTCTGACAGGTACTGGATGAACTGCTTTGGAGCACTTGGAAGTTCTGCTTCCTGTGGGAATCCCTTGAAGCTTTCCAGTTTCTCGATCAGCTGTTCTTTGGTTGGCTTCTTCTCGAAGTTGATGAATACAGCTGCTGTATGTCCATTCAGTACAGGTACTCTTAAGCACTGGCATGTGATCTTTGGCTCTTCTGCAAGTTTAATTTCACCATTTTCCAGTGTTCCGAGTACACGCAGAGGTTCTTTCTCACTCTTTTCTTCTTCTCCGCCGATGTACGGGATGATGTTCTCGATCATTTCCGGCCAGTCTTTGAATGTCTTACCTGCTCCGGAGATTGCCTGGTATGTTGTTACAACAACTTCCTTCGGTCCGAATTCTTTCCATGCTGCAAGTGCAGGTGTGTAGCTCTGGATGGAGCAGTTTGGTTTTACTGCGATGAATCCGCGTGTTGTTCCGAGACGCTCTTTCTGAGTCTTGATCAGGTCGAAGTGCGCTGCGTTGATCTCAGGTACTACCATCGGTACATCTTTTGTCCAGCGGTGTGCGCTGTTGTTTGATACAACCGGTGTCTCTGTCTTTGCATATGCTTCTTCGATTGCTTTGATCTCGTCTTTTGTCATATCTACGGCACTGAATACAAAATCTACGGTAGAAGATACTTCTTCTACTTCATTTACATTCTTTACGATCAGTTTCTTAACGCCTTCCGGCATTGGTGTATCCATTTTCCAACGTCCGCCGACTGCCTCTTCGTATGTCTTTCCTGCTGAACGCGGGCTTGCTGCTACTGTTACTACTTCAAACCAAGGGTGATTTTCAAGCAATGAGATAAAACGCTGTCCAACCATTCCTGTTGCTCCTAAAATACCTACTCTTAATTTCTTCTCCATCTTCTTTTCTCTCCCTTACTTTTGTTTTTTATTCAGCCATGTATTTCTTATAAGCTGCGATTGACTTTGCCATCGCATCCTTTCCCGGTGCTCCGATCGTGATACGCTTATTCACACATGTCTCAAGATCAATTGCTTCATATATGTCTTCTTCAAATACCGGTGAGATCTTCTTGTACTCTTCCAGTGGAAGTGCATCTAACGGGATCTTCTTCTCGATACAGGTTAGCACAAGTTTTCCTACGATGCCGTGTGCATCTCTGAATGGTACACCGTGATTTACCAGATAGTCTGCCGCATCTGTTGCGTTGGTGAATCCGTGTTTTGCACTTTCTTCCATGCGGTCTTTGTTGAACTGCATGGTCTTTAACATACCGGCAAATAATGTGATGCATCCTTTTGCGGTATCCATGGCATCGAATGCCCATTCTTTATCTTCCTGCATGTCTTTATTGTATGCAAGAGGAATACCTTTCATCGTTGTAAGCAGTGCATTTAATGCACCATATACGCGTCCTGTCTTACCTCTTACGAGTTCTGCGATATCCGGGTTCTTCTTCTGCGGCATGATACTGCTTCCGGTGCTGTATGCGTCATCGATCTCCACGAACTGGTATTCATTCGAATTCCAGATGATGACTTCCTCACAGAATCTACTCAGGTGCATCATGATGATGCTGAGTGCAGATAACAGTTCTAATAAGTAATCTCTGTCTGATACCCCGTCCATGCTGTTCAGTGTCGGTCCGTCGAATCCAAGTAATTCGGCTGTGTACTCACGGTCCAGCGGATAGGTTGTCCCCGCAAGTGCTCCGGAACCGAGCGTACAGGTATTCATACGCTTTGCGATGTCCTGCAGTCTCTCGTGGTCTCTGCGGAACATTTCAAAATATGCTCCCATGTGGTGGGCCAGTGTGATCGGCTGCGCTTTCTGAAGGTGTGTGAATCCAGGCATGTATGTCTCGACATTTTCCTCCATCACGTGAAGGATCACTTCCAGAAGTTCTTTTACCTGGGCGTCGATCTCGTGGATCTCGTCTCTGGTGAAAAGCTTCATATCTAATGCAACCTGGTCATTTCTGCTTCGTCCGGTGTGAAGTTTCTTTCCCGGATCGCCGATGCGGTCGATCAGTGTTGCTTCCACAAAGCTGTGAATGTCTTCATATTTATCCGATATTTCTAATTTCCCGGACTCTACATCTTCCAAGATGCCATTCAGTCCGTCTGTGATCTGTTCTTTTTCTTCTTCCGTTAAGATTCCCTGCTTTGCCAGCATTGCTACATGTGCAAGACTGCCTTTGATATCCTGCTTATAGAATCTTTTGTCAAATGTAATGGAAGCGTTGAAATTATATACTAACTGGTCTGTTTCTTTTGTGAAACGGCCTCCCCATAACTGTGCCATATGGATTTCTTCCTTTCATTTTTAAGTTTACTGTTTCCGATTTTAACACATTTCCGCGTAAAAGCAAATATTATTGCAGAAATTTACATATTTATTCACCTTGAAACGTGATTTTTTTCTTAATCCATGCAATTTTCTGATTCGATTTATGCATTTTCACTGTTTTTTCCCGCCTGCTGTTCTTCCAGGCGCTGGCGCATGGAGAACTCACAGCCACAGTAGTCCTGCCGGTAAAGCCCGTACTGTGCGGATAATTCTACGGACCGCTTATATCCGTTCTTCTTTTTGAAATCTGACGTCAGATATGCCACGCCATACTCTTCTGCAAGTTTTAATCCAATCTCATTCAATTTTGCTGCATTCTTAAGCGGGCTGATGCTGAGCGTCGTCGTGAAGTACTCATATCCTCCGGCTTTTGCAATCTCTGCGGCCTCTCTTAAGCGGAGTTCATAGCATTTGAAGCAGCGCACGCCGCCTTCTTTTACTTCTTCCAGTCCCTTTGCCATCGCATAGAATTTCTCTTTTTCATAGCTGCCCGCAATGAACTGCACCGGATATTTCGTATGCATCGCCCCGATCAGTGTCTGCTGTTCGATGATGCGCTTGCTGTATTCACTCTCCGGGTAAATGTTCGGGTTGTAATAAAGTACCGTGATCCTGAAGTAATTGCTTAAGTATTCCAGCACATAACTGCTGCACGGGGCGCAGCAGCTGTGAAGCAGAAGCGTCGGGACTTTTTCTTCTTTTTGCAGATCCGTGATTAATCTATCCAGTTCTTTTTGATAATTTATTTTTTGTAACATGTAATGACCTCTCCTGGTGTGTTAATGTCTTTCTGGCATTTCCATATCAGCATTTTACCACACACACCACATTTATTCACCTGTTTTCTGACTGCGGCATATCTTACTTATATAGGTTATTTTTCGCTTGTAGGAGGTCTTCTATGGAACCGGTTCGGGAACAGATATTAAATCTACAGCACATTTCTTACACGTATCATACTCTGCAAGGGGAGACCCTGGCTCTGTCTGATATCTCATTTTCATTGAAAAAAGGCGAATTTGCCGCCATTGTAGGCCCCTCCGGGTGTGGCAAATCTACACTGCTTTCGCTGATCTGCGGACTGCTGCCTTGTACAGAGGGGCAGATCAAGATCAACGGAAAGCCTTTGAAAGAGAGCACGACAAATGTCGGCTATATGTTACAACACGATGAACTCTTTGAATGGCGCACGATTTATAATAACGTAATCCTTGGGCTGGAAGTCCAGCACGCACTGACAGCACGTACGAAGCAACGGGCACATGAGCTTCTTGACATCTATGGACTCGGTGACTTTAAGAATGCAAGGCCTTCGGAGTTGTCCGGCGGAATGCGGCAGCGTGCTGCCCTGATCCGCACACTCGTCCTGGAGCCGGAGCTTCTTCTTCTGGATGAACCTTTTTCCGCCCTGGACTATCAGACCAGGCTTCAGGTTGGCGATGACATCGGGCAGATCATCCGGAATGAAGGAAAATCTGCACTTCTGGTCACGCACGACCTGTCGGAAGCAATCTCTCTTGCCGACCGTGTGATCGTGCTTTCTAATCGTCCGGCAACAATCAAACAAACGATTCCTCTGCTGTTCCATCTGGAGCACGATACTCCGTTGAACCGCAGAAGTGCGCCGGAATTCAAGAATTATTTTAATCTGATATGGAAGGAGTTAAATGAAGATGAACCGAATGTCAAAGACTGAGATTCCTGCTGCCTCTGGCACAAATATCACTTCCAATGCAAGTGCCATCTCTACCGCCGCCTCATCTTCTAGAGCGCAAAGAACCTTTTTATCAAAGTACCGGCTGCACAAAAAGTTCGTAGCTGCTGCCCGGGTTCTCCTTCTGGTTGTCTTCCTGTCTGTCTGGGAACTGACCGCCTCACATCAAATCATCGATTCTTTTATCTTTAGCAGTCCTTCTAAGATTGCCCGGTGTTTTCTCGACATGGTCGCAGACCGCAGCATCTTCCTGCACCTTGGCGTCACCTTATATGAGACGATCGTAAGTTTCCTTCTGGTTATCGTCTTCAGTATCCTGACGGCGGTGCTTCTGTGGTTCAGTAAGAAGCTTTCAGAAATCCTGGAGCCGTATCTGGTTGTTCTAAACAGTCTGCCAAAATCCGCCCTGGCCCCGCTTCTCATCGTATGGCTCGGTGCCACACGTACCACCATCATTGTTGCCGGTATGTCGGTGGCTATCTTCGGAAGCATCCTGAATCTGTATACCAGTTTTATGTCCGCGGATCCAGGAAAGATGACGCTGATCTATACACTTGGCGGGAAACGGCATCAGGTACTGACTAAAGTTGTGCTTCCAAGTTCGATTCCGGCGATCATCAGCAATATGAAGGTAAATATCGGATTATGTCTGGTCGGGGTGATCATTGGGGAATTTCTTGCTGCGAAAGAAGGGCTGGGGTATCTGATTATTTATTCCAGTCAGGTGTTCAAAATGGATTGGCTCCTCATGAGCATCTGTCTTCTCTGCCTGTTTGCCATGTGTTTGTATGCACTCATCAATCAGCTTGAATCCTGCTACCTAAAAAGAAATAAGAGATGAGCCTCTCCGTTCATCTCTTATTTCTCCTCATTCCCTTCATCTCATCGTATAGCTGAAAGAATGGTTTTCTTAACCTTTTCTGCATCAACAGGCTTTGCAATATGTCCGTTCATTCCTTTTTCAAATGCCTTTTTTCTATCTTCCTCAAATGCATTGGCTGTCATAGCTATGATCGGAATACCGGCTTTTTTCTTATCTTCCAGCCTTCTGATTGCCTGAGTTGCCTTATAGCCATCCATGTTCGGCATCTGGATATCCATAAGGATCAGATCGTAGGTCCCTGCCGGTTTCTGTTCCATCCTTGCCACACATTGAACTCCATCCTCAACACGGTCAACCATAATTCCCATATCCTCCAGGATAAACTCTGCGATTTCCGCATTCAGGTCATTATCCTCAGCCAGCAGAACATATTTTCCGCTGATCCTGTCTGTTTCCTCTGTATCCGGGGACGGATCCGTAACCTGCTCGTAGTAACCCTTATCAGCAATCCTGTATTCCATGATAACTGTAAATTTGCTTCCTTCTCCCAGCTTACTTTCTGCTTTAATGGTTCCGCCCATCATATCAACATATTTCTTTATGATCGGCATTCCCAAACCTGTTCCTGCAACCTTTGCGGCTGTTGTATTGCGTTCCCGGGCAAAAGCCTCAAACAGGGATGGCAGGAATTCTTCACTCATTCCAATACCGGTATCAATTACCTGAGTCTGTATCCTCACATAGTCTTTCCTGTCACAGTCAAGCTCTGTAATCCTTATGGTAACTGCTCCCCCTGAAGCTGTATATTTTACCGCATTGCTGATCAGATTGAGGAAAATTTCCCTGTTCTTTGTCTCATCGCAGATTACATGTTCATGCTGCACCTCATATTCCATCTCAAGGTGAATACCCTTTTTCTCCGCTTCTGCCTGGAAAATTTTGTAAACTCCCTGATAAACATCTCTAATCTTCACATAATTCTCATCCAGTTCCATCTTACCGCTTTCAATTTTGGCCATGTCCAGCACATTATTGATAATAGACAGCAGCAGATTTCCAGACTGTTCCATCTTCTCCTGATAATCCAAAAGCTTTGGATCTGTCAGTTCCCTTTTCATCAGCTCGTTGTATCCCAGCAGGGCATTCATCGGTGTACGGATATCATGTGACATATTGAAAAGAAAATCCGATTTGGCAGCATTAGCCTTTTCTGCCTGAATCTGGGCTTTCCTTGCTTTCATCATCAGGTAAACTATAATCAGTATAATAACCAGGGTCACACTTACAAAACTCATGGAAACTACCCGCAAATTATCCTTTATGTATTCTGCCAGAGTAACCCTTCCCGGTGCGTTTTCATATACAGAAAACAGGCCTGAAAGTCTGGAAGCAGGCAGAGTCTGGATGGTTTTATTCAGGATATTCATTAATGTTATATTTTCCCTGGTGACTGCAAAGCAAGAATCGCCGGGTTTCGTAAGAAAAACGCTGTACATTTTGCTGTTTGCCAGCGTCTTTAATGACTGTCCTGCCTTCACAACAAAGCAGTCTGCCTCACCACTGCGAACTGCTTTCTCAACCTCAGCAGATGAATCATATTCCTTTATTTTCCAGAAAGGATAATTAAAAGAAATATACCACTTTCCCAGCAGGTTATTTCTACTCACCGCCACTGTGTTTTTCCTGTTTTCATCAAACTTTTCAACACCGGTGAGCACTGCAACATTGACTTCAAAAACAGTATTTGACAATATAATGCCGTTCTGCTCAGCTTCATATGGATTCTGGTTCATATGAAAAATCATATCAATCCTGTTATCCTTTAATGCCTGCAGTTCTTCCTCCTGGGAATCAAAGCCTGTCGTCTGAAATTCTATGCTTTTTTCTCCCATACAATCGGAAGCCAGACTGATATAATCGTTAATAATTCCTGTCGGTTCCCCTGACTCTGCATCCGCAAGACTGACACCCACATCCTTTTTCAGATATCCAATCCTGACCGCCCCATGCTGTTCCAGCCAGTTCTGCTCCTCATCCGTAAGAGTTTCAATAGAATTTGCGGAGAGATATCTCTTATAAAGATCTTCTTCATAAAAAGGATTCTCTTTTTCTATCTTCTGCATTGCCTGATCCAGCTCCTCTTTCAGATCCGGGCGTTTTTTGTTGATTGCAAAATAATTATAGGAGCTGCCAATCAGAAGCACAGGAGAAATATTGTCTCTTTCCCACTGTGGAGACTCATTTAAAACAAATCCGTCAATTTTCTGATTTTGTAGTTTCTGACGGGCATCATCTGTACTGGTAATATCAACCTGCTGCGTGTCTACTCCATGGCTTTTCTCCCACTCACAGAACCGACTGGCAGAAAGTGTATCCGGCACCACCCCGATCCTCTTCCCATTCAATGTAGTCAGATCTGAAACCGAGATATCTGTATCAGAAGGATTTATATAAAGGTAATACTTATCCTCGCCCATGGGCAGTTCTGAAAAGAGCATGGAAGCAGAACGTTCCTCTGCATAGGACATATCTCCCATCAGATCGATTTCTCCATTTTTCAGCATACTCATCAGTTCTGCCCAGTTTCCCTCCACATATTCATATTTCCATCCTGTATGCGCAGCCACTGCCTGCTGATATTCGTAACTGTAGCCTCTTTTCTCACCGTTTGGTTCTGTGGTATTATAGGTTCCTTCATACCAGCCTACTCTGACTGTCCGGTTTTTTTCTTCCTCTGCTGATACAGGAAAGGGAAACACAGTAATATATAAAACAAGGCATAATAAAATACAGATATATCTCTGTACATTTATCTTAAATTTTTTCATATAATTCTCTCCAAATTAAGTACTGCTTTTTCAGCGCACTGTGGACATTAATTACAGCCAGTTTTCCAGAACATCATTCAGCTTATTCATATCAAGTGGTTTTGCGATATGTTCATTCATTCCTGTATTTTTGGCCAGCTGTACATCTTCTGCAAAAGCATTGGCAGTCATGGCAATAATCGGGATCGTCTCAGCATCTGGATGTTTCAGTGACCGGATTGCACTTCCATCCATTCTGTCCACGAAAGGGAATATATATTCTTAATGAATCAACCAGTTATAATCTTTTCATTTTATCCGTGATACTCTCCATTATACTGGATCAATGTAATATCTTCTACATTTGTGATCTTCCGGATCTTCTCTGTGAAATCGAGATCATTCTGCCGACAGAATACCTCAACTGCCATCTCTGTTTTCTCCCCACGCATCGTCTTTGACTTTATGAAGTATTTCATTCTGCCAAAGCTGCGGATGATCTCATCACCGGCTTCATCTCCCTGATAATGGATCACGGCAATATAGATTCTGCCTTTCTGCTGCTTATGATAAAACAGATAAATCATAATGATCATAACCGCTGCTGCAATCAGTGCCAACGGATACATTCCCGCTCCAGTCGTGATACCTGTCGTGATTGCCCAGAAAAGATAGAGCAGATCCATCGGATCCTTCACCGCCGTACGGAAACGTACGATAGACAATGCACCGACCATACCAAGGGAAATCACGATATTCGTACTGATTGCCAGAGTAACCATGCAAGTGAGAAGTGTCATGCCGACCAACGTAACTGCAAAGCTCCGAGAGAAGATCACCCCTACATAAAACTTGCTGTAAACCATATAGATCACTGCTCCGAGAAGCAACGCCACGATCAGCGAAATTGCCATCTTCGGTGCATTAAAGCTGTCAAATACGCCGGATTCAAGCACCGACTTCTTAATCATATCTTGTATACTCATAATAGTTTTCTCTCCTGTGTTTCATTCCAATATTCAAATCCATGCAAATACTGCGATTTTTCATAACAGAGTACATATTTTGATACTGCTGTGAATTCTTGTGCATTTGGTGGAAGCAAGTCACGCACGATCTGTGGAAGCATCTCTGTGAATTTCACTTCCATAACTAGTTTCCCCGGTTCAAGCACCGGAAGTGTCGGAAGGGACGGATCAAAGATGTCATAACTTCCGACCGCAGCCCTCACATCACTGTCAAATGTAATCCTGACTGTCCCCTCATCCATGATCCACGGTACACGGTCATAGTCAACGATCGTGCGTGGACGCATGAGATTGCTGACACATTCCACATAAAATTCTCTGCACAATGAATACGGACTACTTAACAAAAATTTATAATCTCCATCAAGGATCTTATAGAATTCTTCCTTTGTCAGCGGAGCACTTTCTTTATAAATATAACTTCCGAATTTCTTCTTCCGCTCCAGCTTGATCGAACGGTCACTACAGTCATATATGCGGATTCGGTATTTTTTACGCATCAGAACACCTGACTCCTTTTCCGCATAGGCACTGTTGAAATAATCATCAAAATAGAGACTGCGGATCATATAGCCATTTCCCTTTGCATTTGGATCCTTTTTCAGCAAATGCTTCATCCTCAGCTCCAGCAATTCTTTCTCACTGGTACTGATCAGATATTTCCATTCATTACGGAAGCGTTCTTTTGATAAATCATTCCTCATAAATATCTTCCTCAACATTTTGGCCGCCTGTAATGTAGAAACATTTCATACCATAATTCTTTCCAGCGTCTGTTACATAATAATCAAAAGCATCCTGCGTCTGTCCAGATGTATTTGTCGCACGGATACGCACAAAATACTGACCATCTGCCGGAACTGTAGTCTCCGCTTCCGGAATTTGAATATTATCCTTACGAAATACAATCTCATTAAACTTATAATCTTTTGCCAGTTCAACTGTGTAAGTGATCGTCTCTGCATCAAAGTCATACGATGCGTCCCAGTTGAACTTCAAAATATTTTCCTTGATCACCGGTTTTCCGATATAAAACGGCATTGGCTTTTCCAGGCTCTCCTTATAAAGTTCATAATTTTGTTCTACCTCTGAAGGGATTGCCGATGCAATTGTTTCATACTTCGCTTCAGTCAACGGTGCATACATCTGGTCCGGCATCTGATTTAAATACTTCTGAGTAACTGTACGATATTCCTCTATCATACTACTGATCCGATCCACACTGAGATAGGATCTCAGATCCTGGATCGCCGCGTCAAGTTCCTCACGGAAATCCTCGGACTGCAGACATCTTTGAAAAAGAACATTTCCCCAGTAATTGCTGACTCCACATTCCCAACTTCCCTGATCGAAACGATTCTGAATGTTGTATTCGGTTCTCATGAAAGAGCCGTCATTATCCCACGCGATCAGATACCATGTGTCCGAATTCTGTGGACTATATAAATATGTATTACGATTCTGTGTATCTACATTTCCGGTCAGTATCTGATACGCCATCCAGTACGTCAGATTTTCTCTGTCAAAATATTGATCCAGGATATCCTCAATCGGTTGAGAAGTATCATTCAGATCTGTCAGCATTTGAATCAGTTTCGTATGATCTGAATCTCCTTTGATCTCCAGAAGCTTTTCAAAGGCTTTCTGGTCATAGGTCGGATCGTCTTCTTTTTTTATCACATCTTCATAACGGAAAAACTCAAACGAATTGATTTTATATAACTGTCCTTTCGAGTCCATTCCGTGATTCTCCATTCCTGTCTTGTTCAGCTGTTCTACCTGTGTGTACAATCCATAATCCTGAAACTCTGCGCTGTTTCCTTCGGTAAGATCTCTTACATATAAATGTACGAACTGAGTTCTAAGTGACATCAGCTGCGGTATCCCTTTCAGAAGATCGTAGGACAGCTTATTACGGAAACGCATTCCATCTGTCTGATGTTTATTCAGATTGATCGTGCGCTGTCCACGCCAGGTTCCCTTATTCTTCTTCAGCTCAATCTTATAGTTTTTCTGCGAATTACGGCTCGATGTCTGTCCTCTGATCTGCACGGTAGCATTCGGCACATTTTCACCATATCCAACCTCCCCGCTCTGCGGACCTGACTCATCACCAACCTGAAGAAGCGCCGCTGTCTGGTAACGTTCTACTCCCATCTTGTCATAATCATAGGCCGAATAACTGTTAATCTCCTTCCAGGTATGAGCCGTTCCCTCTGAAGAATTTCCACGGGAAACGGTGAGATACATCGTCACAACACTTGCCTCGTCATCATTTTCATAGAGACTATCCTTATCCCTGAGGTGAACGTCGTTGATATCCTGTGTCTCTGCCTTTTTTATCTCTTCCTGTTGTTCTGTCTGTTTCTTTGAAGTATCCCCTGTTTTCTCCGGGGTGGTACATCCCGTCAGGCAACAGGACATTCCTAATAAAAGGGCACATCCCAACGCAAGTAATTTATATTTTTTCAAGCTTATCTCCCCTCTCTATTTTCTCTTCCAAAAAGCATCCAAGCCGTGTGAAGAAACCTGTTTTATCCTCTGCCACAATCGGCTGTACGCTCAAAATATAATACGGAAGTTTTTTTATAAAATATCCAAGACGCAGTGTACAGATCAAAAAGAACACTGCACTTCCCAGTAAAAATCCAAACCCATAATACACCTGTGGGAAGAATAAAGACACACAGGTAAATGTCGTCGTACATGCGGCAAACATTCCTGTTGCAAATAATGCTCCCTTGTAATCTGTAAAATAAAGTAAGATCAGCATCATTGTGTTAGCAATTGCATAGAGTCCATAGCCGACACAGAGTGTCCTAAAATATCCTTCCATAAGATCATTAAATCCAAGCGGAAGATATGTCAAAAGCAGCTGTCCGATCGAAATAGCCAGTGCCGTTGTAAGTAGCTGCTTTAACGCCGTATATTTCAGCTCCATGTTTAAGACCTTTCTCATCTCATTTCCCGCCTGCAGGATATCCTTGATTTCTCCCTTGTCATTAAACAAACTATAATAATTCCGATATTTCGGATAGAAATTCACTTCCACAGATACAACGAAATTAACGGTTGTAATAAGAATCGTCAAATAGGCGATCATCGCAGGTACATCATGATACGGTGCACCATAAAATAATCCCTGAACATGTACACTGATCGGTCCGCACCACATGATAACAAGATGTGCAAATAGTCCGATGTTCGTGAACAAGCCTGTAAAAGCAAGCGGAAGGAACTGATCCACCCAGCGTAAAAAGAAAAATGCACTGACCTCTCTCTGCGGAAAATAACGGTACAACAGCGTCACATCCCAAAGCAGCATGATTCCATAACCGATCGTAACTGCGATCATCAACGCCTCTACATGTGGAATCCCAATCAGGATCAATAGGAATCCGACCAACAATGATACCGCTACCGCTGTAATAAATGAAATAAGAATCCCTTTGTAATCCTTGATCGCTGTCAGATAACTCATCGCATTCCAGGTGACGATCAATTCTCCGAAAAACTCCAGGCACAAAAACTGATCAATCAGATTGATTCCTGAAAACAGAAGAAAAATCCCATACATGATTCCGCCGACTACAAGCAGAAGCGCTGTTGAACCCCAGAAAGAAGAAAGCACCGCCTCGTGGCGTTCTTCATACAGCATATCCGCAATATATCTCGTCACGACCATAGAGAAGAAACTGGTCACGGTCAGCGAAGCGAGAAGTGTGTAAGTAATCATACAGTTCAGAAGTTCCCGGTTATGTCTCGTCGCACCGGTATGATCGCAGATAAAAGCGATTCCTACCAACAGCACGATACCAAGCAGCATCGGACCTGTACAGATCACTCCTGCATACCCATACGCTTTTGCCGTTGCTGCAAGTCCGCGCTTCTGGAATAATTTTTTTAACTCAAATCCGATTCCGGCCATCTGCCTCTTCCACCTCCTGATACATCTTCCGGTACTTTTCAATCATTTCTTCTTTTCGATAATATGCTTTCACTCGTTTCTGTGCATTCTCCCCCATGCGGAGTCTCCGAGCTCTGGAAGCGCACATCCGATCCATTGCCTGTGCGAGCCCCTCTCGATACATCGGTGGAACACAATAGCCTGCTTTTCCGTATCGATCCTCCTCGTTACCATTCAGAAGTTCCCTGCAGCATCCTACATCTGTAGTCACACAAGGCCGCCTTGCAGCAAATGATTCTAAAACAGACAGCGGCTGTCCTTCCGATATACTCGTCAAAATTGTAAAGTCCAGCTTCTCCATATAAGAGATGATATCCACTCGTCCTGTAAAGATCACATTTTCCAGATGAAGCTGATCGACCAGCGCATAGCACTCCTGCGCATACTCCTCATCATCGACGCCTCCCATAATATGGAGACGCACATGCTCTCTTGTCGTGCAAAGCTCATAAAACGCATAGATCATCGTCTTGATATCCTTGATCGGTGCCAGACGCACGATCGCACCGATGTCAACCCATCCGTCTTCCTTTTTCAATGGAATAGGGGAAAGCCTTTCATAGTTGATTCCGTTCTCAACGACACGACATTTCCCCTTGTCACATCCCATCTGGATCTGTGCATGCATGGCATTGGTAAATAATGCTGAGACTAGAAACGCTCTCGTATAAATAATATCCGACAGCATATAGAAGAAAGAAATCCACTGCTTTTTAAATGCCGGCTGTACCCATTTTGCACGAATGATCTCTTCTTCACGCTCTCTTGTGTATATCCCATGCTCTGTCAGCAGCACTTTCTTCTTATAAACATGCCCGCCCAGGCATGCAAGAAGTCCGCCATATCCTGTACAGATTGCATGATAGACATCTGCCTTGGGCACTTCACTTCCCATTAGATAAAGGACCGGAAGCAGCATAGAACGCATTGTGTGAAATGCATCCGCAAACGGAGTATATGGATAATCTTTTATACAGCACTCCGTCAATATATTCAGGAATTCCTCACTTCTTAAAAAAGACATAGGATTCAGCTTCTGATCATGATAGAGCCGAAACAAGATTTCCCAATTCGGGCGTCTACACAGCATCAGCTCTTTCAGGCTGTTCGTCTCTTCCTCTGTAAAGGCATGAAACATTTTTCCAGAATCCTTCAGCCGCAAAGCGTCATCCAGAAAGACCTCGTGAACTTCTACAACATTTTTCGGAAGCTCGTAGACAAATTTCCCTTTATCCTTCGCATTTGCCCCAATCACCCACAGAACAAACTCATGCTCTTTCATTTCATTGATATACTGGTGCATCCAGGTGGATACACCTCCAAATATGTAGGGATAACACCCCTCCAATATGAGACAGATTCTCACAATTAACTCCTTATCTGTCGCGTGTTACCGCTTTGTATTTCAATCTTCTAATTTCTCAATAGTTACTGTTGGTTCCTTTGCCTGAAGCAGATAGAGATTTCCTGTCAGATGTGTAAGTTTTCCTCCCGAAACTTCACCCGGTGTTCCTTCATTGATCCTCACCATAAAATATGCTTCATCATAGAAGTTTTTAAGCTTCAATTCTATAGACCGCTCTGTCACTGTCTTTGTGAATGTAACCGCTCCATAACGCTGGATCGCACCGGATAGTTCTGAACCGGTGAGTTGTCTCAAGGACGGTGCCGAATCCACCAGCCAGTCCATATAATCAGCGAGGTTGCCCTTCATCTTTTCCCAGCCAAGCGCCGCACCGCGGTCTTCGTCCAGAAGATCATCCGGATGAATAAAATGACTGTTCACAAAATGCATATTTAATTCCGACAGTGCCGCCATCTTCATATAATTATCGATAATTGCACCGGAGATGATACGCGGCTGTTCTACAATCCCATCCTTTGCAACTTCAAACTCCTGCACATACGCAAACTCACCGGTGAAATAATTACTGGCGATCGTCCGGATCTCCGGGAAATCTTTCGCGAGCATCTTCCTTCCTTCTGCTGACAATACATTGGACGGCGGTACATAGACTGACATTGATACACCGGGAAATGTATCCTCTCCAAAATGGATCAATTCTTTTACAGCCTTTTTCATGGCCGCCTCATTTTTCCATGTATCATACGGAAGCACGTCACCATAATCCGCATTTGAAAGACTCAACGGCTGATGATTGTATCCATGATACCCGAGTTCTCCACCTTGATGAAGCAGCATATTTCCAAAATACTGAAAACGTCTGGTATCCTTCTGTTTCTTAATCGTTCCATCCGTCGCATCCTCATAATTTTCAATAATCACACCAGTATAGCGAACGTTGTGATCAGATGCAAGCTCCTGCATATCCGGCCACCACACATCCATATAGAAATCACTAATGCTCATTCCATAGTCCCGCTTCACATAAGTACCATCTCCCTCTGGAACCGGTGACGGAAAGTCATCCAGATAAAATGCTGATCCATTGATCACCGGATAAACCCCCACATCAGTAAGGAGACTGTAGGAAGCCGCATAGAATCCACGCACCGCTTTCTCATACAGTCCAAAGTTGTCTACTACAAACTTCCCTTTTCCATATTGGTTCTCCCAAATGACAGGCTGACCGTTTTTTTCATTGACACGCGCATAAACCTTCACATTCTCACTCAGCTGCACTGCCCAGGCAGAGTCATACGGATCCGTGATTGCATAAGCCTGTCCGCCGCCAAGCATAAATTCCGGTTCAAAATAAATACTGTCTACACGTATATTGTCATATCCGGAAGAAACGATTCCAAGCTTCTGCTCAATCACTGATGAATACGCTGTTTTCTGAAGTGTCAGGGCAAAAAGTACATTCCCACCCTCTGACACCCAATCACACAGTTCCATAAGATTCTCTTTCAACGGACTTACATCGCTCAGTAATACAACAACCGTTTCATAAGCATGATAATCTGGAATAGAGGATGCACTCTGCAGGTCTACCACATCTGTTCCAACCTTCATATCTTTAAAAATTTGTTGAAACTGCTCCCATGCAGCCACACTCGCCTCATCTTCACTGTTACGAAGTACCAGACAGGTCTTCGGCAGTGATTTCGCAGCCATCTGTTCCGTAACCACTTCTTCCTGACTGAGATATGCGACTTTTCTGTTTTTTTCAGTATATTGAATTCCACTTCGTTCAGCAAAAAGGAAGACCGCGATCATCAGAAATACACCCAGGATCACCAGCATACTTTTAAACGGAAATGTTTTCAATGATTTTAATCCAGCCAAAAAGCCAATACCTCCTTACTCTTAGACGACAGATAGATCTGCTCCTCTTTCATCTGTCTTAAACACTGCTGCAACTCCGCTCCCTTTTTTCGTTCTGCCAGATACCGGATCTTCAAAATCCAGAACTCCTCTTTCCGATGCCATTTCTGATCCATCAGCCCTAGAATCTCTTCCGCCTGAACATAATCTCCTGTTTTCATCAGATTTTGGAACAGACGCACACATGTGGAAAGCGTCGTTTTCACCTTCAGCTTTTGTCTTAAAAGACGGATATAACGTTTTCTCTGTTCTCTCTCCATCTGGGCTTCCAGAATCCCCTGATTCAGATACTCTTCCATAAAATCACAGTACTGCTCCAGGATCTCCGGATCGTCCGGTGATGCCGCATACAGCTTCTCCATCTTCTGCAAACAAAAATCATATTCCTTGGAAAGTTCAACCATGGCTGTGATCGCATAATGGACAACCTCTACATCTTCATTCATGCGGGCCTGTTTCAGAAGATCCATATATTCTTCCGGATCATCATTTAACACATCCATGATCAGTTCACGGCGCACTCCCGGTTCGTTAATCAAAAGTGCTTCCTCTAACGGAACGATCTTTTTGTCCGTATCCGAAACTGCCTGAAAAATATTTTTATAAATCTCTTCATTTACACGAAGCTTTTCCACTCCCGGTTCTATCCTATTGTCTCTTCTGGTCAGCATTTGCAAATGCAAAAGCAGCACGCACACTGTTCCCCAGAAAGGAACGAAGATCACAAGTGCCATCAGATATTTTTTCACCTTCAGCAGATGTGTCTTTATCCCCAGCCAGACCAGCACACAGCAGACAATATGTAACAGGATCAGGAATACTCCAAGCACTGTCTGAATCATAATTTTTCTCCTGTATTTGCATTCTCCATGGTATCGATCTCATGACAGACGAAGCCGTTATTTTCCAGTCTTGCAAGAATGATCGGCAAGGAACTTCTGTCCGTCTGTGAAAGAATGAGGAAGAGCTCTCCTTTTTCAGAAATCCCCCTGACATCATTTTCACGGACCGAAGCCTGTAGCGCTGTGTCTGCCTCTTCCAGTGTCATCTTCGGATACTCCAGCTTCAAAAGCACATAGGATGCCCGATTCTCCTCCCTCATAGAATGGAAGGAATACAGCCGTTCTTCAAAATACTCCTGCTTCAATATACGTGTACCCTGCACGTACTGCCTGTTCTTGATTGCCTCCTGATATTCCAGTGCGCGCAAAAGTGCTGTTTCTACCAGACCGCAGAGAATCTGGAACAGATTCAGATAATAGAGGGAAAGCTGTTCATTTCCCACTTCCTGAATGAAAATCAGCATCACGAGCTCTCCATCTTTGTGAATCCCGTTCATATACATCGGATAGCCGTCCAGGAAATTCCGGTTTACCCACACCTTTCCGGACACAATCGTCTCTTTCGCTTCCAGATAATCATCCAGACAAATGGATTTTTTCAACACATCTGTCATTCCCTGGGATGCGATCTCAAGACGTCCATAGCTCTGATTCTTTCCAACTGAATAAATCGCAAATGTATGATTCTCAAGAACTGATTCCATCACATGCAGAGTTTCAATAAAAAGCTCCTGCGGAAGAATGATATCCAGTTTTTTCGTAATATCAAAAATCTTACCAAAGCTGTCACGGCTTCCCAGAATCTGCTTCTTGTACTGCCGTTTATCAGAAAGCGTCTCCTGATACATTTCTCTCATAAACAGAAATTTATCCAGGATCAGTTTATTCTCCTCTTTCATGAATTGAATATTATCTCTGTTTTTCAGTCGGATGTAACCACAGATCGCGCCGACTACAAAATAGAAGATAAACGGAATCCAGTTCGAAGGTTCGTAGAAAAGTGTCGTCCAGCCGATCCCGGTTTTCGTATATGCTGCCAGCAATGAAAGTGTTTCCAGCCCCGCTGCTGCAAGCCCGTAATTAATGCCGTACAGACTGCTGAACAGCACGATGTAAACAAGCCTCAGATCGATCATCTGAAACTGCACCTGATTTCCCGCCACCCGGTTCAGTGCTTCAAAAACAAAAAATGTGAGCAGCAATTCCGCGATTTTCACGATTTTATCATGTACTTTCAAAAAAGTTTTTACTACATCGATCTTCCGTGTCTTATGGTTCGTTTTCTCACAATAATCCTCATAAATTTCTGTAAGTTCCTCCAAAAGAGAAATCTTCGGAAACCAACCGTATTCATTTCTCAGAACGTGGTCATCAGATATCCCATCCCGGATCAGCACCTCTGACAAATAGGTAATGTTTGCAGCCGGAAACATCTGTGCCAGTCTCTCCCCGAACTGTTGAAAAGTAAAATGAAATACCTGCGGAACCTGAAGACAGGCGCTCCCCTCTCCCCAGTTATCAAAAATCTTGTATAATAAATCCCCAAGATCACTCAAAGCAAGAAAATGCATCTCCTGTGCCGGTGCTTCTTCAAATGTAATCTGCTTCTTATTGATCACAGTTGAGAACAGCTTGAAAAAATAATCCTCCTCATAAGTACCGGAATAAAGATACGGCACACGCAGAATCTTGACAGCGATCTGATGCAGTTCGCCGTATTGCCTGCAGAACTCTTCTGCCGAGCGGACCATCAGCGTCTTTCCTGTTGTATCTTCATATAAACTATCCGGTCCTGTAATATACAGAAGCCTGGAATTCAGATTCCTCTTATAGTAATGTAATAGCTTGCGTAAAGTCTCAATCTCACCCTCCATCGTCCCATGAAATGTAAGATAATTAGAAAAATAAATCACTCCCTCAAATTCATACGTCTTGAAAATGTCTTTGAATTCTTCCTCCGTCTTCGGCATCGGGTATACCGATAAGCTCTTATTGCGATTTGACTTTTGTTCAGTCTCTCCAAGAAGAAGGATCTGACACTCAGGGAAAGCCTCCTCGATAAATTCTGTTGTAATATATCCGATATTTCCGGTCACCAGTAATTTCATACGTCACCTCGTAATCATATATTGCGCATTTCTATCATTTCCAAACTATCATTTATGCAGAAGGTGTATTTTCTTTTATCCTCTTTTTGTCTTTATACATCTTCTCGTCAGCACAATGGATCAGCTCCGGCAGATTCTTTTCCTCTGCATCTTTGTCCCACGCTTGATACTTAACGCTCCCATTTATCTATATTCTCCTCTAATCGTGTCTAAAAATATACTCTCGCATATAATATGCTACCATATCAACTAATTGAAGTCCATAATTTCATTCCAATAATTCCCATAACAAGAAAGGGACCAAGAGCAAAACTGTCCTTTCGTCCCATCTTTCCTGCTGCCAGCATCATGCTTACATATATGCCGCTCAATATGATTCCCAGCATTCCTGCATATGTGATAACTTTCACGCCGTTCAGGAAACCGGATACCGCCATCAGCTTTATATCGCCGCCTCCAAATCCGCCTTTTAACATAACTGTCAACACCAGCATTGGTACTGCAATGACCACAGCACCCAGACACCGTTCCTGGACAGACACTCCCACACGGAATAACATTTCCATACAGGCAAGTGTCAGGATTCCTATATGTGTCCACGGCTCAATGATCTGATATTTCCAGTCCGCATAAGCAATACGGCATAAAATCATCAGGTAAACAACCGTAATTCCATACTCTGTAATTTTCAAACATTCCTTTCCGTTTTCTCACTGTTTATCTCATTTAGTAACATTTCTTACATGGTTCAAGTCCCTGCGCTTCCGCTTCTTCCCGGGTCTCTTCTTTTGCCGTATTCGGATTCATATTGCCACAGTGATTCGTCTTGTGGTATTTGTTTCCTGTCGCAGACACCCATACATGCTCTCCTGTTGCTGTCTGTGATGCCTCCTGCTGTACTTCCGACGTACTCTGCGTTCCCTGATCCGAATCGTCTCCCGGTGTATAGTCATTACACGGTTCCGCACTCCAGTTCAGATTCGTGCCGTCGCTGGTCACAACGATCGTTCCTTGCTTATCCGTCCTGTATACCTGGATGTCCATACTCTGGAGCTTATCCATGGTATCTTTGTCCGGATGTCCATATTTATTATTCGTTCCGCAACTGATCACCGCATATTCCGGCACTGTCTTCTGAAGAAAATCCCATGAGGTCGCTGTTGCAGATCCGTGATGCCCCGGGACAAGCACATCACAACTTAAGTCGATACTGGAATTACACATTGCTGCTTCGCTTTCGTGCTCCGCATCTCCAGTAAATACAAAGCTGTTTTCACCATTCATCAACTTGATTGCTACTGAATTATTGTTGCTTCCCTTCGCCTCTATCGTCTTCGGTGCAAGGATCTCGAATGAGCCTCTTCCAAATTTATACGTCTTTCCAACCGCCGGATGTTGCATCTTAAGTCCATCGGCTTTGACCGCTTTCACAAATGACTGATACAGCTTGCTCGTATGCACATAGTTGCTGGATATGACATTTTTCACATCAAATGCATTCAGGCATCCAATCAGTCCTGCCATATGATCTGCATCGTAATGGCTGCTGATCAGGTAATCAATTTTCGATACGCCATGTTCTTTCAGATAGGATACTACGAATCTTGAAGTCTTCCTGTCCCCACCGTCATAAATCATCGTCTTTCCTTCCGACTGGGCCAGAATAGACAGTCCCTGTCCTACGTCGAGGAAATGTACCTTCATCTCACCGGATTGTGTGACCGCATTCTTTTCTGCCGCCTGCACCGGCATCCGGATTCCGACACCTGCCATTGCAAGCACCATAAGCAGCTGTATCAACGCTGCTGCCAGCCGATGTCTCCATGTTTGTTTCCATATTTGTTTCATCTGTGTCTTCCCCTTTCACATCCACACATTTATTATACACGAAATCCCTCACTCTGTGTATCCGGACAATTTCTTATCCGAACAGTTACTTTTACATACTCACGCAAAAAAAAATAGAACCCTTTTCCAAGGATTCTAAAAAAATAAGCTGGAAATCGGACTTGAACCGACGACCCCTTCATTACGAGTGAAGTGCTCTACCAACTGAGCTATTCCAGCATGTGTCTGTGACAGCCACGTCTATAATTATACCGCATTTTATTATATTTGCAAGTACTTTTTCAGGAAAATGTGTAGTGAATTACACATTTTCCTTCATATGCACTGCCATCTGCGGATACGGAATCTCAATTCCATTTTCATCCAGCAGGATCTTGATCTCTTCGAGCAGTCTCCATCTGGTTTCCCAATATTCCTCATTCTTCACCCATGCACGGATTCCCAGTACAACCGCATTGTCTGCCAGTTCATGAACAAATACATTGATCTGTTCGTTCTTGATGATACATTCATCTTTGATCAGCAGATTTTCGATCACTGATTTTGCCTGTCGGATATCCGCATCATAAGAAATACTCACACGCAGATCAAGCTGCCTTTCATCTTTTGCCGTTGCATTGGTAATACTGTTGTTGGTCAGCATTCCATTCGGGATTACGATTGTCTTGTTATCGATCGTACTGAGCTTGGTATAGAAGATCTGGATCTCTTTTACGGTTCCTTCTTTTCCGTTGCTATCCTCGATAATATAATCTCCGACTACAAACGGTTTTAATAAAAGGATCAAGACTCCGCCTGCAAAGTTCGAAAGACTTCCCTGTAATGCAAGACCGATTGCCACACCGCCGGATGCCAGTACTGCCGCTACGGACGTTGTATCGAATCCAAGGCTGGAGATCAGACTGAAGACAAGCAGGGCATACAGTCCGTATTTCAGCAGGGAATCTACAAACTGCTCCACTCCTTTGTCCGCACCGGAGCGCTCAAAGGAACGTCTGACGATCTTCCTGATCCACCGGATCACCAGCCGTCCGACAAAGAATGCCACCAATGCCGCCAGCACTTTCAATCCGAACGTGATCAGTTCCGGTATGCTGTCCTGTACATATTGTGTCAGCTGATTAACCTGTTTGACCGCTTCCTGGGTCGCATCGGTTACTTCCTGCGTCGTATCTGCAATTGTTGTATCTGTCATATGTTATACTCCTCTTGTTGTCATCTGTTTCAGCGCAAGAAATGCGCTTACATTTCCCCTTTTATCTCCGGTAGTCCTGTGCGAGAACAGGATATCCGGGTTACAGTGTGTGCATACATTGGTTACCGCAATATGATCTTCGCGGATTCCGGCTTCTGTGAATATCCGTTCATTGGCACGCCAGAGATCCAACTGGTATTTCCCGTTTTCTTTTTTATAAAACAGCTCCGGCCAGTACGCTTCGTCAAAGTTTTCCCGGAATTGCTGTATCACATCCCCGCTCACTTCATAGCAGTCCCGGCAGATGGACGGACCGATTGCCGCAATGATATCTTCCGGATCAGAGCCATATGTCTTCTGCATCAGTTCTATGGTAACTTTTCCTATCTTACCGACGGTTCCCCGCCATCCGGAGTGTGAAAGACCGATTGCCTTCTTCACCGGATCAACAAAATACAACGGCACACAGTCTGCGTAAAATGTAACCAGACAGATTCCCGGCACATCTGTGATCATTCCATCGGTCTCCTGAAAACGCTTTCCCTTGTCTCCGGCTTTTACTACCGCTACATTGGTCGTATGGGTCTGATTGGTGAATGTCATATCTTCCGGCTGTACACCGATGGCTCCGGCAATCCTTCTCTGATTCTCCCTGACATCTTCCGGATCGTCACCTCTGGTTGTACTGATATTCATCGTTGCCCAGCATCCTTTGCTGACACCGCCAAGTCTGGTCGAGAATCCATGATTCACGATTCCGGTCTCTTCCAGCATCGGATAACTTAAGAACGGGACACCGTTCACTTCTTTTTCATCAAATATATGGTCCTGATTTTTATAATGTAAGCCCAGATTCATGCCATATTCATCCTTTCTGTTCCGGATCTCTTCCTATCCTGTATAATCAAATGCATTCCGGTAAAGTGTCACCTCATGATTCTCGATGCTCACCACATCGAATCTGCATGGTACCTCATCAATTCCGTTGACCGCCATATAGCAAAGTGCACTTTTGGAAATGGTTCTCTGTTTGGCTAGATTTACAGCCTCCGCCGGATGTCCTTTTTTATCTGAAGAGCGATATTTCACCTCACAGAAGACCAGATATCCCGCTTCTCTTGCTATGATATCAATCTCTCCGGTCTTACACCGGTAATTATACTCCAGGATCTCATATCCTTCCTGCTCCAGATATGCACCGGCAAGCCGTTCATAATGGCTTCCGGTCTCCCGGTTATTCTTCCGTTCTCTTCCTGTATCTCCGGCCATAGTCCTCCCGTTCATTTTAGCAAACATTCTTACAACTTTGCTGTCTGTGATATATTTTTATATGTATTTTTTTATAAATGTCATTCTGTGGATCGGTGATGGTCCCAGTTCTTTCAGGCCTTCGATATGTTTCTTCGTGCCATATCCTTTATTGGCAGCGAAATCATATCCCGGCATCACTGCATCATACTCTACCATCAGGCGGTCCCTGGTCACTTTGGCAATGATGCTTGCCGCTGCAATGGACACACTTTTGGCATCTCCTTTGATGATCGGCACCTGCCGGATATCGACGCCCGGTATCGTCACTGCATCGTTCAGAAGCAGATCCGGCTCTACCTTCAGGTTCCCTATCGCCATGCGCATCGCCTCATAAGTCGCCTGCAGGATATTGATCTCATCAATCCTTGCCGGACTTACGATCCCGATTCCTGTCGCCACTGCACGCTCCATGATCTCATCGTAAAGTGCCTCCCTCTTCTTCTCCGAAAGCTTTTTCGAATCATTCAGATACAGGATCGGATCATCTTTTGGCAGAATAACTGCTCCCGCTACCACCGGACCGGCAAATGGACCGCGGCCGACTTCATCGATCCCACAGATATAGGTACAGTCGCTGTATTCTTTTTCATAGACGCTCATTGCTTCGGTACGCTCCAGTTCTTTCTGAAGCTTTTCCTGTTGTTTTTTCAGTTTTTCTTCTTCTCGTTTATTCATGTCGGATCACTCCTATATTGTCAAATGGATAGATACGCACCCAGGCTCTGCCGATCAGATCCTTCCGGGTCAGCACTCCTACTCCCGGATCTCTGCTGTCCATACTGTGATTACGGTTATCTCCCATCACAAAGTATTCATCATCTCCCAGCGTAACCGGTTCTGCAGCCGTCTGCGGATCCTTGATCTTCTCCTTCCCATAGATATCACTGGTCAGGCGTTTTCCATCGATATACACATATCCGTCCCGGATCTGCACAGTCTCACCCGGCATTCCGATGATACGTTTGATATAATATGTATCTTCTTCATATTTATACGGAAATACAATGATATCATAGCGTTTCGGATCCCGGAACCGGTAACTGATCTTATCAACGATCAGATTGTCTCCATCCTGTAATGTCGTCTCCATGGAAGAGCCGCTTACCATCGTCCGCTGTCCGACAAAGGTGATGATCAGATAGGTCAGACCGATGATAAGCAGTATATACACAAGCCATCCGCCGAGTTCCCCCAGGATGTCTCTTTCTTCTTCCTCTCTCTTTGAATGTCTGGACATATTCGCGCGTGTCCTTTCTAATATGCATCCGGATATTCCAGAGTCAGTCTTCCCAGGCGTCCGTTACGGAAATCATCCATCAGAAGGACAGACGCTTTCTCTGTATCCAGTTCATTTCCGCGTACCAGGCAATGTCTGCTTTCAGCGATCCTTGCGATCATGCCGTATGGATCCGCATCTTCTTCTACATTATATTTACTCTCCAAAACTCCCGGATAATTCTTGTTCATAAATGTCACAAGCTCTGCTGCCAGTTCTTCCGTCTGCAGGATCTCATCCTTGATCGAACCGATAAATGCAAGCTTAAGACCAACTGCCTGATCTTCGAATCTTGGCCATAAGATTCCCGGTGTATCAAGAAGTTCTACATTCTTGTTCAGTCTGATCCACTGTTTTCCCTTGGTCACCCCCGGCTTGTTGCCCGTCTTCGCACAGGCTTTTCCTGCCAGCGCATTGATGAATGTTGACTTTCCGACATTCGGGATTCCTACTACCATGGCTCTGACCGGACGGTTCAGGATACCGCGCTTTCTGTCTCTTTCAATCTTTTCTTTACATGCTTCCTGAATCACGCCGTTGATAGACTTGATCCCCCCGCCTTTTTTAGAGTTCACTTTTACAACGGAAAACCCTTTTTCGCGGAAATATTCCGACCAGGCATCGTTCCATTTATCTTCTGCCAGATCTGACTTGTTCAGAAGGATCAGCCTTGCTTTATTCTTTCCAAGTTCGTCAATGTCCGGGTTCCTGCTGCTGATCGGTACTCTGGCATCAACCAGCTCAATGACCAGATCTATTAGTTTGATATTCTCCTGCATCATGCGTTTTGCTTTCGTCATGTGCCCTGGATACCATTGAAAATGCATATCTTCGTTCTCCTCTTATCTATTATCTCACGAATCCAAAATTCTTCTTCGGTGATACCACAAACCAGGCCTTTCCGTAAATGTAAGACCGTTTTACCGCTCCGATATCTGCACTCCGGCTGTCTTCGCTGCTCTTCCTGTTATCACCCATCACAAAATATTCATCCCCGCCAAGCTTAACCTTCTCGGCTGCTATGCCTGCGGTATCGATCTTCGTGGTTGTATAATCTTCTTCCAGTTTCTCTCCATTGATATAAATCCGGTTCTCTACGATCTGTACCGTTTCTCCCGGAAGTCCAACAATCCTCTTCGTATAATAATGCGAACTTTCATTGCCCTTCGGCTTAAAGACAATGATATCTCCACGCTTTGGAGAAGATGCATTATATACAATACGGTTTACCAGCACTTTATCCGCATTCTTAAGTACCGGTCTCATAGAATCTCCCACGGTACTCACCTGTTGTCCCCAGTACCATACTGCGACAAATGCGATCAGGCAGGTAACTGCGATCTTAAACACCCAGCTTATGCCGGATACGATCTTTTCCAGATTCAGATGAATCTTCTTCTTCTCCTTCGGGAGTTTTCCCAACAGTTTCTTTTTTGCCTGACGTCTGCGGTAACTTGATCTCCGGGATCTTCTTCGTCTTTCAAAATCCAGATTACTTCTGCGTCTCATATAATCCCCTTATCTTCATGACTTGCCACGGGCAGCTCCCTGCGAAATACATGGCAATATCAAAAAAGGACAATTACATTATGTAGTTGTCCTTTTTACATTCATTTTCCTGATTATTTTACTAATTCTTTTACTTTAGCTTTCTTACCAACGCGGTCTCTTAAGTAGTTCAGTTTTGCTCTTCTTACTTTACCTCTTCTTACTACTTCGATCTTCTCAACGTTTGGTGAGTGTACCGGCCAAGTCTTCTCAACACCGATTCCGTTAGAAAACTTTCTAACTGTAAATGTCTCTCTTGCTCCGCCACCCTGTCTCTTCAGGACTGTTCCTTCGAAAATCTGTACTCTTTCACGGTTTCCTTCTTTGATCTTTCCGTAAACTTTAACAGTATCTCCAACGTGGAATTCTGGTGCTACTTCTTTTAACTGAGCAGCTTCAATGTTCTTAATAATATCGTTCATTATGTGTGACCTCCTTGTTTACTTGGATGTTCTTAATACATTTGTACCAGAGGACCATCTATTTTTCTTCACAACACGCTATATTCTATCATACCCGGTGCAAAATTACAAGGATTTTTTCTTGTTTTTGCACTCTTTTCTGCTTTATATGATCCTACTCTGTAACCGGCTGCCCGTCTCTTTGTATTTCCTTTGCCAGCTTTTTTTCTTTCTCGGTAAGCTCTGCCTTTTCAAGCAGATCCGGCCGGTTCTTCGCAGTGCGGATCACAGACTGTTCGCGTCTCCATTTTTCAATATTGGCATGATGACCGGACATCAATATCTCCGGTACTTTTTTGTCATGCCACACTTCCGGTCTGGAATACTGCGGGTATTCCAGCAGATTATCCTGAAAGCTTTCGAATTCGGCAGATACATCGTTATGGAGAACTCCAGGAACCAGTCTAGATATCGCATCAATCATGATCATCGCCGGAAGTTCTCCCCCGGTCAGGACATAATCCCCTATGGATACATAATCGGTCACGATCTCCTCCAGTACACGTTCATCAATCCCTTCATAATGTCCGCATAAGAATACAAGATCTTCTTCCTGTGCGAATTCTTCTGCCATAGACTGGTTGAATGTCTTCCCCTGCGGGGACAGATAGATGACTCTTGTGCGTTTCTTTCCGCACGCCATGTCCGGCTGTTCTCCGGATCTTTCTTCCCCGGCTTTCCTTTCCCGGATCTGTCTTGCAAGTGCATCATAGCACTGATATACCGGCTCCGCCTGCATCAGCATCCCTGCACCGCCGCCATACGGATAGTCATCCACGCTGTGATGCTTATTGAACGCATAATCCCTGATATTCAAAGCCTCTATAGACAGAAGTCCTTTATTCACCGCACGCCCGATGATACTGGTGTTCAGCCCGTCCATGACCATCTCCGGAAATAATGTCATAATATAAAAATTCATATACTATCCTCTTTCTAGATCAGCCCGTCCATCAGGTGGATCTTCATCTTCTGATTCTCTATATCAACATCCAGGATACATTCGCGGATTGCCGGAACCAGCACTTCTCCATGTTCCTCGGTATCGATCACATAGACATCGTTCGCACCGGTCTCCATGACATCTTTTAATGTTCCGAATGGTTCATCGTCCTCTGTTACAACCTGGATACCGATCATATCGGCGATAAAATATTCATCCTCTTCCAGTGCCACCGCATCTTTTCGTTCTACCAGAAGCGGGCATCTCTTATATCGCTCAATATCATTTATATTATCAATTCCTTTGAATTTCAGGATCACAAACTGTTTAAAGAATTTGACCCCCTGGATCTCCAGAGGTTTTTTCTCTCTCCCGGTGTCTAACAGCACATGCTTTAACGTCTTAAAACGCTCCGGGTCATCTGTAGTCGGAAATACTTTGACTTCCCCGCGCACTCCGTGTGTCGAAGTGATGACGCCTACCTGTAACAATTCTTCCATAGATACTCCTTTTCTTATATGTTGCGGGCATTTCTATACCGCTCTTTTCCTCTTTCATAACAGATACTGTTCACATACTCTGATATAAGATAAGCGGGACAGACCACAAACGGGCCTGTCCCGGGACAAAATGGGAATCCCCATTATTATTCTAGTCCATGATATCTACGATAACTTTCTTATCTTCCTTCGCTGCTGCGGCTTTCACAACTGAGCGGATTGCCTTCGCAATACGGCCCTGTTTTCCGATTACTTTTCCCATATCAGATTCAGCAACCCGTACTTCCAGAACTGTCGTCTTCTTCTCTTCGCGTTCATTTACAACAACGCTTTCTGGATCGTCGACTAATGCTTTCGCAATTACTTCAACTAATTCCTTCATAAATGCACACCTCCAGTGGCATAATTATTTCTCGATGCCTGCTGCCTTTAAAATCTTTGCAACTGCTTCTGTAGGCTGTGCTCCGTTTGCAAGCCATTTCTTAGCTGCTTCTTCGTCAACTTTGATAGCACTTGGATCACAGTTCGGATCGTATGTTCCGATCTCGTCGATGAATCTTCCGTCTCTTGGTGATCTAGAATCTGCTACGATGATTCTATAGAAAGGAGCCTTCTTCTGTCCCATTCTTCTTAATCTCATTTTTACTGCCATGTTAGTTTACCTCCGTAAAATCATAATATTCATAGTTTATTCTTATACCCAGAACCTGCCTTTGGCATCTTCTAATGTATAATCTGGAATCTATATAACGCGGGATCCGCGGTATATCATATTTAAAACGGGAATCCGAATTTTTTCTTCTTTCCCGGCTTGCCAAATTGTTTCATCAGCTTTTTCATCTCGTTAAACTGCTTAATCATGCGGTTCACTTCGCTGATGTCCACCCCTGCACCTTTGGCAATTCTGTGCTTTCTGGATGGAGAAAGAATATCCGGATTAGCTCTTTCCGCCGGTGTCATGGAATGAATGATCGCTTCCATCCTTCCCATCTTCCTCTCAGCTTCCGCTGTCTGCTCGTCGTCCAATCCCTTCATCTTACTGCCCATGCCTCCAAGACCCGGCAGCATGTTCATGATATTTCCAAGACCCCCCATATTCTTCATCTGCTTAATGCTTTCCAGATAATCGTCAAAATCAAACTGGTTCTTCTTAAGCTTCTGGGTCATCTCTCTGGCTTTCTCTTCATCGATCTCGGCCTCTGCCTTCTCGATAAGTGACAGGACATCTCCCATTCCGAGGATTCTTGACGCCATACGGTCCGGATAGAACTGTTCCAGATCCGAAAGTTTTTCTCCCATACCTACATACAGGATCGGCTTTCCGGTAACTGCCTTTACGGACAGTGCCGCACCACCTCTTGTGTCACCATCTAATTTGGTAACGATCACACCGTCGATGCCGACCTTTTCATTGAACTCTTTTGCCACATTCACGGCATCCTGTCCGGTCATTGCATCAATAACAAGTATGGTCTGATGTACTTCTACTTCCTCTTTGATCTCTTCAAGCTCTGCCATCATATCTTCATCGATGTGAAGTCGTCCGGCTGTATCGAGGATCACGAGGTCGTTGCTATTCTTCTGCGCATGTTCGATCGCTGCCCTGGCGATATTCGCCGGCTTGTGGTTCTCTCCCATGGAGAAGACTTCCACACCCTGCTTCTCACCATTGACCTGTAACTGCTTGATCGCAGCCGGTCTGTAGACGTCACATGCAACCAGCAGTGGTTTCTTGCCCTTTAACTTGAACTTTCCGGCAAGCTTTGCTGTCGTGGTCGTCTTACCTGCTCCCTGAAGACCTGCCATCATGATGACCGTGATGGCCTTTCCAGGCTGAAGCTGAATCTCTGTAGTCTCCGAACCCATCAGGTTGATCAGTTCCTCATTTACAATCTTGATCACCATCTGTCCCGGATTCAGACCATTCATTACATCCTGACCGATCGCACGCTCCTGCACGCTCTTGATGAAATCTTTTACCACTTTAAAGTTAACATCCGCTGCAAGTAATGCGCGCTTGATCTCTTTTAAAGCTTCTTTGACATCATCTTCTGTCAGACGTCCTTTGCTTCGCAGGTTCTTAAATACGTTTTGAAGTTTCTCTGTCAAGCTGTCAAATGCCATGCTATAACTCCTCTATAATTTCATCGGATATCTTCCGGATGTCTGCAACAAGTTCTTCTACATTCTCCTTCTCATATCCATCCAGCAATTCATCAATCTGCTTTACTTTTTCTCTGACCGACACGAATTTCTCTACCAGATGAAGTTTCTCTTCGTAGCCTTTCAGTGTCTGGGAACATCTCTTTACCAGATCATGTACACCCTGTCTGCTGATTCCTTCCTCTCTTGCGATCTCGCCGAGTGATAAATCTTCCAGGACAAACTGCTCATACACTTCTTTCTGATGATCCGTAAGAAGTTCTCCATAAAAATCATATAATAATGCCTGTTCTAATATTTCATTCATGTCTTTCACCTCCGATATCATATAACACTTCCGGATGGGTGTCAAGTATTTTTTCTTTACACCTTTGTTTTTTCAAAATAAAATTGATTTCCCACCGGCTTTGTCGTAATATATCTGATGGGAGATATTGCCGGATGCAGTATCTTCCGATCATGTCCATATATTATAAGGGGAGAATATAATGGCAAAAAAGAATTATTACAAGATGCTTGGTGTGTCAAGAACGGCTTCTCCTGAAGAAATCTCTGCCGCCAAGAACAGACTTGCGAAAAAATATCATCCCGATGCCAACATGAAAAATGGTATCGATACAACCAGAAAAATGCAGCAGATCCTGGAAGCCTACCGCATACTTTCCGATCCGAAGAAACGTGCTTCTTATGACCGCAAAGTATTCGGAAAGCCATCTGCAGGTGCAGACCGGAACTTTGATCTGTTCAATCTTCATAATATGGAAGAAACAGCGCCGATCACCGGTACACCATTTGTGAATTACTGGCGGGCGGCTGATTCTTTATATGATATCACGCTGGAAAGCGAACAGCTTTTCAAAGAAAAAAATAAGAAACAGGCAGCGGACCGGCTGTCGGATCTTTCCTCTCAGGCACTCCGCTATGCCATAACACTGCGAGAGGCAGAGATTCCCGAAAAGTACTGGCTGCCTCCGATCATGGACTGGCTGCTTTTTACCTGGTATAAGAACCGGAATATCCCGGTATCTTATCTATTGAAGGTTTACGATGATTATTCAAAAAAAGAACTCAGTGGATTCAAACGTGTGAAGCTTCAGAAAGAACTGCTTCATTTCCAGTATTCTCTGAAACGGCTGGTCAGTTATACTTAATATTCTGCTCACACATCTGCACCGTCTGCATATTATGTACTGTAAACATCATTATTGGAGGATTCAATATGAGCGATTTGAGTACAGCAAACTGTGGATGCGGATGCGAAGGACGCGACAGATTCGGCGGGGACTGTGGATGCGGCGGATGCAGTTGTGGATGCAATAACAGCGGATGCGGCTTCGGCAACAACAGCTGCCTGTGGATCATCCTTCTTCTCTGCTGCTGCGGCGGCTTTGGCAATGGTTGCGGCAATGGCTGCGGATGTGGCAACGGTAACGACAGCTGTCTGTGGATCATCCTTCTTCTCTGCTGCTGCGGCGGCTTTGGCAATGGTTGCGGTAATGGTTGCGGCAACGGCTGTGGATGTGGATGCTAGACAACTTACATTTTCCTGTATAGGACTTAAGAGACGGAGTCATTTTCCCGTCTCTTTTTTCATATATATTTATAACGCTGATACCGGAAGGAGTCACCATGGCCGGAAAACCTTCTAAACCAATGACACCCTTCGATAAATCTGTCACACCCTCCTATTTATATAAATGGAAGCTGTTTCTTGCCTTCCTGCCTCCTTCCATTCAGCGCTTTCTTGCCGTCTACATCAAATTTACCGAATTCCGGTATACGATGGACTATTTCCGGGGACTTCCTTTCCATGCATTTTCTTTTCAATCGATCAGCGAACTTGCGCCTTATATGGATGAAAATGAACGGGATATGCTGAATCAGATGACTTCTGTGATGCAGATGGCGGAAATGATGGCAATGGCGCAGGCCGGTTCCACAACCGGAGATCCCGGTGCTTCCGGTCCTGCAAGCCCTGTTGATCTTATGAAAGCAATGATGTCCGGCGAAGATATGGAAATGTTCCAGAATTACATGAAACTGTTCGACGAGGAACTTTCCGCATCTGGATCACCGGCAAAGAAAGGAGACTCTTCACATGAATGAAAGAACCACTCATACAACGGACTCTTCCGGAAACAACACCGGCAACAGCTGGATGGATCATCCGGCTATAAATGGAATGGATCCTGTCAAACTGGAGCTGATCCGGCTCGCCGCAAAACAGACCGCCGGCAAAAGCGGAAGATCACTGGCTCCTGTGATGATGGCACTCATCACCAGCGCAAACAAAAAAGGAATTCAGTTCACTCCGCAGGAAATGTCTCTCATCCTCGACATCCTGAAAGAGGGACGCCCCGCCAAAGAGCAGGAGCAGATTGACCAGATGGTGCAGATGGTCCGCACACATATGAAGAATCATACATAACAAAATAGAAGAAGGGCTTTAAAGTCCTTCTTCTTTACGCATCATACGGAGTTCTCTTCTCTTTTCTCCCTTATCCCACTCTTCTTTTTCTTCTTCTGTCTCAAGTTCCAGTCTCGGTACTCTTACCGGCCTGTCATTCTTGTCCAGTGCCACCATTGTAAAATACGCATGATTGATTGGCGTACGTTCCCCGCTCAACGCCTCTACATAAGTATCTACCTTTACTTCCATAGAGGTATTCCCGACATAAGTCACTTTTCCAATGATCACAACTGTATCTTTGACATATGCACCCCTAAGGAAACTCAGACTGTCTACAGATGCTGTGATCACATTTCTCCTTGTGTGGCGTTTTGCCACCATACCTGCCACTTCATCGATCCACTGCATAAGTGCCCCTCCGAACAAACGGTCAGACGCATTCAGGTGCTGCGGTCTTACCATATGAACCGTCTCTACGATTGAATCCGATACCTTTCTTTTTTCCATTTCCATAAAAAAACACCTCTCTTTTCTTTTTAAACTCTTTTATTATAGCACCGTATTTGTTATACTTAAACTAATTTCAATAAAAGCTGTTTCACAGCGGAATGGAGTTCTCATGAGAAATATAAAATTAACGATCGAATACGATGGAAGCCGTTACCAGGGATGGACAAGACTGGGAAAAGACGAATCCGGCAATACCATATCGAATAAAATCACAGAAGTTTTAAAGAAAATGACAGAAGAAGATGATCTGGAACTTTTCTGCGGATGCCGTACCGAAGTCGGCGTACATGCTTATGCGCAGATTGCCAACTTCCGGACATCCTGTTCTATCAGCACCCAGAACATCAAGCACTATCTGAACCGTTATCTTCCGATGGATATTGCGATCATCGAAGTGGAAGAAGTGCCGGAACGTTTCCACGCACAGCTCAATGCTACATCCAAGACTTATGTATACCGCATGACCATTGATGATGTGCCAAGTGTCTTTGACCGTAAATATACCTACCACTGCTACCGTATCCCGGACAAACGCATGATGCAGCAGGCCGCCGAGAAGCTCACCGGACGTCACGATTTCCGCAATTTCTCCAGTGCGAAGAAGACAAAATCTACAGTCCGAGAGATCTTTGATATTGATATCTATGGAGACATTGAGGAAATGCAGATCCTGATCCATGCTGATGATTTTCTTCACAACATGGCCCGCATCATCGTTGGTACACTGATGGATATCGGACTCGGCAACCGCTCTGTGCAGGATATTGATGATATCTTTGCCGGAATCCTGGAAGCCAGTGCACCTTGCGATCCGAAGGGGTTGTATTTGCAGGAGGTTACCTATTAATTTGATTTGGGATTTAATTTATTAACTAGGAAGCGGCCTCTCAGTCCTTGAAGGAAACAATAGATAAGGCTTCTTGTTCAGGTTCCATACCATAAGAAACACTAAGAGAGTCAGAATCACCTAAAAGCAAAGGAACTACGCTCAAACTCGGCGTTCGCCTCAAACACGTTCGCTTCGTTCCTTTAACGGTGCTTCTGACTCTCTAATTGTTTCTAACGGCATTCCACATTCACAATAATCCTTATCTATTGTTTCCTTCAAGTCGTGACTGGCAGCAAATGTTAATAAATGAAATACCCGGAAGTGTAACCCGGTGGAGTCCACTACGGTTGCGCAAATGCCTTCCTGAATTAAATCCCAATAATCCGCACTCCCCGCACCTCTAATACTTCTATTTCCTCCGGCGAGAACTGCCGGTCCGTAATCACACCGGTGTAATCTTCCAGCTGGTTGATCCAGGTCATGGATTGTTTGCCAAATTTCGACTGATCTACTGCCAGATAGGATCTTGCGCATTGCTTTGGCACCTGCCGTTTCAGCCACATTTTTTCATGTGTCGGTGTCGTCACCTGGAAGTCTTCGTTAATGGAAGCCGCTCCAAAGAATCCCACATCAAACCGGAAGTCCTTTAACATCTCTGTAGCATATCTGCCGAACAGACTGCCCGTTTCTTTCTGCAGCATACCGCCACAGATATATACTTTCGCATTGCTGTTTTTTAATACCTGTGCAATCTCCAGATCATTTGTCACAACGATGACATCCGGAATGTCACAGATTCGTTTCGCGATCTCACAGGTTGTCGTTCCCGCATCCAGGAACACCGAATCTCCCGGATGTACAAATTCCACACATTTTCCTGCAATTGTCGTTTTGCTTTTTTTGTTGCTGGTCTGCTTTTTCTCATAAGCCACTTCCTGCTTTGCAACCGCGCCCCCATGGCATCGTTCGATCATATTGCTGTTTTCCAGCTTTACCAGATCTCTTCGGATCGTCATGGAACTTACATTTAGTTCTCTGGCCAGTTCGTCTACCTGCACACTTCCATTCTCTCTGATCAGTTCAACGATCATGGCCTGTCTTTCTGCCGCAAGCATATTATCTCCTCCTGCTTTATGCGATATCTGTTACCTGCATTTCTTTTATTCTTCCACCTAATAAGAATTATACAAATTCCGTCTCTATTGTCAGCGATATCTCATATTCCGGATACTGCTTCTTCATGTATTCTATAAAAGATTCCTTCAACTCTTCCCAGTCTCCAAGTGCATAGTCCACGATGAGATCACAGTAGAGTGTACCGGTCTCTTTGCTCAGATATAACGCATGAAAACTCTTTACGTGCTCATTTACGCGTACGAATTTCCCGATGTATCTGCGGATATCAACGATGTCCGAAGTATCTTCATCGACCGCATAGATTCCAAATACCATCGTCACATGATACTCTTCCATGATCCGAAGCTGCAATCGGTGAATCTCTTCATAGACTTCTCCGATGCTTCTTTTATGATCGATCTCGATATTTACTGAACCAGAATAGCGGTCCGGTCCATAATCATGCAGCATCATATCGATCGCACTGATCACTCCATCTGTTGCACGGATTTCTTTATACAGCTTTCTCGCAAGTTCTTCTTTCCCCGAACGTCCGATCAGATCGGATGCCGTATTCTTAAGCGTGTCCACTCCGCTCTTTATCACGACAAAAGAAAATACAATACCTGCATAAGCATCCAGAGAGAAACCTGTAAATAAAAATATCACAGATGACAGGATTGTCAGACCTGAGAAATACGAATCATTTCTTCCGTCTTCCCCCACTGCCAGTAATACTTCTGATTCTACGGATTTTCCTACTTTTATTGTATACATTCCCAGAATAAATTTGGTTACGGCTGTTCCTGCAACGATCAGTACCGTCAGTATACTGACATTCATATCTGACGGATGAAGGATTCCTTCCACAGACTCCTTAAGCATCCCCAGTCCGGCATATAATATCAGAACGCCGACCACCATACCTGTCAGATACTCTATTCTTCCATACCCAAACGGATGCTTTTCATCCGGATGTTTCCCGGAAAGTTTTGTCCCTATATAAGTCAGGAACGAAGATCCTGCATCCGTTGCATTATTGATACCTTCCGACACGATCGCAATGGACGATGCCAGTGTCCCGATCATTATTTTCACTGCTGCGATCAGTAAGTTCACTAATATTCCGATCACAGACGTTCTGATTATCCGTTCCTGACGGCTTGATTCATTCATAATACACCTGTTCCTTCTTTTTTTCTGTATTTATGATAACATGCCGGCATTTCATTTACAAGATAACACAGAATGTTCGTTCTCTTACATTCTCCGGCATGCAAAAACGGCTGGAAGAACCGGTACACGCTCCTTCCAGCCGTCTCAGGCTTTTCTTATTATTTTCTATGATCCTTATATAATCCGTATTACATTACATGAATATATTCAGTATCAACACTTCTACTACTCCGACTGCCCATGCCACCGTTGATGTCACAGACCAGATGCGGAGCTGGTCTTTCGCTTCACTCACGCCCAGCGTTCTGTTTACTACCCAGAAGTAACTGTCATTGAAGTATCCGAAGAACAGAGAACCCACACAGCATGCTACTGCTCCGAGAATCGGACTTACACCTGATGCTGCGATGATCGGTGCTGTGATACTTGCTGCTGTTGTCATTGCTACTGTTCCTGAACCCTGGATGAATCTCATTGCTGTCGCGATCAGAAGCGGCAGGATAATGATCGGGATTGCTGTCTTTGCAAGTCCTTCCGCCATGAATGTTCCAAGTCCTGAATCTTTGATGATCTGTCCGAGAGCTCCGCCTCCGCCTGTTACCAGCATGATGATTCCGGCTGAAGCCATTCCTTTTTCCATCTCTGTAAGAGCTTCATGTCTGTCAAGGCTTCTTCCAAGTGTCAGAATTGCTACGATCAGTCCCAGTCCGACTGCTACGATCGGCTGACCGAGGAATACAAGTACATTCATGAATCCTTCTGTCTTGCCCATCGCTGTTGCCACGGTATTGATCAGGATCAGAATGATCGGAATGATCAGGGGCATAAAGGATTCCAGTGCTCCCGGAACACCTGTCATATCCATTGAAAATGCTGCTTCGTAATTAGGCTCCTGGTAAGGCATCTCTACGATCTCGCCTTCTTCGTTCGGGATTCTGTAGTATTTCTTTGAAAGATATAATCTTGAATATGCGATACATGCAATTGCCATCGGAAGTGCAAGTACCAGTGTCAGCAGGATGAATTTTCCTACGTCTACTCCAAAGATTCCGCAGACTCCTAACGGGCCAGGTGTCGGTGGTACCAGGGAGTGTGTGATTACAAGACCTGCTGCCAGTGCTGTTCCGAGTCCGATCACAGATTTCTTCGTTGCTTTGGAGATTGCCTTTGCAATCGGTGCCAATACAACGAATCCGGAATCACAGAAGATTGGAATCGATACCAGGAATCCAGTCAGCGCAAGGGCTTCTTCTTCTCTCTTCTTACCAAAGAGTTTTAAGAATGTATGTGCCATTCTCTTGGCCGCACCTGTCACTTCAAAGATCTGGCCCATCATAACACCGAATCCAATGATGATTCCGATACTTCCCAGAGTTCCGCCAAACCCTGAAGTGATCGAATTCACGATACCAAATGTCTTCTCGACACCGTCTACTTCAATTGTAATATTTGTAAGCGGCATGCCGCCAATCACGCCGACTACAACTGTACTGATGATCAAGGCGAGAAATGCCTGGATCTTTGTCTTTAATACTAAAAATATCAGGACTGCGATACCTATTGCCAGTCCGATAAGCATTCTTTCCCCACTAAGTCCGTTTACCATAATTCAGACCTCCTACGTTCTCTCTTTTTGTTTTTGCAGTTTTTGCTGCCATCCTTTTTATGTTTTTTTTGTTTTCTTTTACTTATTTTCCGGTAAAATTCGGTGCATATTTCGCTGCAAGTCTGATTGCCTCGATCATGCTGACTGCGCTTACAATTCCTTTTCCCGCAATATCGAATGCGGTTCCGTGATCCACAGATGTCCGAAGGATCGGCATACCATTTGTGATCGCAATTGTTTTTTCAAAGTCCAGCGTCTTTGTTGCAATATGTCCCTGATCATGATAGAGCGATAATACACTGGTATATTTGCCCTGTGCAGCCTGATGGAATACCGAATCCGCCCCGATCGGGCCTGCCACATCATAGCCTTCTGCTTTCAGTTCTTCAATTGCCGGCATGATCTCTTCAACTTCTTCCCAGCCAAAGAGTCCGTGTTCTCCACTGTGCGGATTCAATCCTGCAATTGCCATGGTTCCTTCTTTTACGCCAAGTCTTTCCAATGCTTTTGTGCATCGTTTGACATAATCAATGATTCTGTCTTTTTTGATCATATCTAACATCTGTCTCAGTGATACATGACGTGTCAGGAAGAATACTCTCATTCCATTCGTCTCAAACATAGTCAGCGGATCTTCCGTATGCGTCAGTGCCCCGAATATCTCTGTGTGACCGATATATGGAACTTCTGCTGCATGAAGAGATTCCTTGTTGATCGGTGTCGTTGCAACTGCATCAACCTGTCCCGCATTTGCCAGTTCGATACTCTTAGCGATGTATTCATATGCCGCTTTTCCGCACATGCCGCTTACTTTTCCGTAAGCAAATGTATCCATATCCACGTTGTCAAGATCGATCAGGTTCAGCACTCCCTTTTCATCCACTGCCTCATCCGGCTCTTTTATCTCATTGATCTTTAAGTTCTCTCCTGTGATCTCGATTGCTTTTTCCAGAATCTTTCTGTCACCGACAATGACGCAGACTGCAATCTGGAACACCTCATCGGATGCAATGGATTTCGCCACGATCTCCGGTCCTACACCTGCCGGATCCCCGATTGGAATTGCAATAACTGGTTTCTTCATTTCTCTCATCCTTTCTTAGATATATAATTTTTCTTTCAAATAAGTAATGCACTTATTGATCGCATCTTTATTTCCCTGGCTTCCGCCTTTTGTAATGATATGTACACCTTCGAATTCGCCTTTTAAGAATTGTCCGTAAGCGGCAAGCGGAAGTACTTCATCCAGCAGACTTAATCCTGCGGTATCAAACCTTTTGCAGACAGCAACCGTGACATCTCCGCCACTTGTATATAGTCCCTTGAACGTGTCTTCTGTCTTGAAGATCCGGTATGTGATCTCTGCAAATGCACTGTTGATCATTCCGGTTACTTCATCCAAGGAGCACTGGTATCTCTCCATATATGGAGTAAAATCAATTCTGTTCTCCGGATAGATTCCATCTCCGGTTACTGTTGAAATGTTATTTCTGTCACATTCACCCAGAATAGAATTGACCACTCTGCGTATCTCCTGTTCTCTGCGTTTTTCACCTTCCAGAAGTTCTCTTGTATGAACAAATTCATTATGTGTTCTCTGCGAGAGCCACAGTTCTTCCATCTGGGCTGTGGTATTGGCATTCACGCTTCCTACCACTGCAAGAATTTTTGTCTTCTGCTTTTTCTTGTTCGGAGTGATCAGTTTTCTGGATAGCGTTGCGGTAAATACTCCCGGATCTACGGCGATGACTTTTAATCCGCTGGTGATCACTGCATCTGCGATCAGATCCAGATCTTCCTGTGTAATACAATCTAGTGTAATGATCCTGCTCCCTTCTTCAACGCATTTTTTCATCAGATCCGCAAGATAATGCTTCCCATACATCAGGTCTTTCATACAGATTGTTGACACCTGATATTTACTCTGCTGTCTGAAAAGTTCCCCTACTTCCGATATCTTTACCGGTGTCTTCGGATCCACGGCGATATTCGTCTTATGTAACGGCAGCCCGTCTACCAGCATATATCCTCCACAGATGATCCTTCCCGAAGCCGGAAAACACGGTGCAACAATTGCTATGTAATCTTCTCCCAGGCTGTCCAGCATCGCATCCGTCTCACTTCCGAGATTTCCGCGAAGTGTACTGTCAATCCGGTTGGCATACACTTTTACATTATCATTCTTAAGCAGGTTACAGACATTGTGTACCCGGTTATATGCGATCTGTGCATCCACTCCTCTGCTGTCTGTCGGATATAATACGCAGTCACAATCCGATAAGGTCGACAGTTCGATCCGTTCTGTATTCATGACTGTGTATGCTTTATAATTCATCTTTTTCAGTAGTACTCCCGTCGCATTAGCCCCGGTCAGGTCATCTGCGATCACAACACACTGTGGCATAATTATTCTCCTTTTTCACATTTTCAAACATTTATTATTGTTTTGTTATGTTTACATATTACATCTATTGTTCGTTTTTGTCAATATAATCTATTTTTTATCAATCTTTTTGTTTATTTCCACAGTATATCGTGTTTGTTTTTGTTTGTTTTTTCATTCTCAGTCAGTTCATTCCGTATATAAGTATATAAATCTATGAAAGGATTCCAGATATTCTTTACGCAAGCCTGTCGGATGTTAATACTTCTACTGCTTCTCTTAATGTCGTGATCTCACCTACATTTCCCGGGAATATCACATATGGTGTCATTGGGAATTTGCTTTCTTCTCCTGTCTGCCATACCGGAATTCCCGGTTTGATCTGGCCAAGAACGTTGGCTTTCTTTACTGCCAGTGCCTTTGTTCCCACATCACTGGATGTAATTCCACCCTTTGCAATTACAAAGCTTGGTGTCACACTTAAACGGCCAACCAGCGACTGTACTGCATCTGAAATTTTTACGGATAATCTTAATTCATCTTCTTTATCTCCTGTATCTGCAGTGATCAGTGCTCTTGTCGTATAGCAGCAGACCGTCTTTCCTGCCTTGATACATGTTTCTTCCAGATCCAGACATCTTTTTACTTCTTTTTCAAATGCCTCATCGTCTTTTACAAGTGTTGCATCCAGTTCAATGAATTCAATATCTGTCAGTTTTTTCAGTTCTTCCACCTGTTTTGTCGTCTTATCCGTATGAGAACCTACAACGATGATTCCTCCGTTGTCTGTCTCTTTTACTACCATCTGCTCTCTGCTAAGAAGCGGCTGATCGGTTACTCCGCCCATAACCTTTACGATAGCCGCCGCCGTACGGAACATGAATACCTTGCCTTTTGCCATTGCTCTGTACAGTGCCACGCAGAATACTTTTACATCGGCATAGTCCACAGCATTTACAATAATCTTATTAAAATCTTTCACGGCCATCAACGCTTCTTCAATCTTATCGATATTCATATCGTGGATGTCTTCCAGTGAAATGCATGTAACATCGGAAGCCCTGTATGCTCCTTTTGTCTTCTCTTCTACATATTCCGGCATTGTTGCGGCACTGTAGCCAAATGTCTTGTCTTTGGCAAATTCTGTCTCATTTGCAGGAACCAGATCCTCACCGTATTTCACATAATGTACATTATCGATCGTAAATCTTCCGCCTTCTTTAAAGAACGGGCAGAGGATCTCCCCATCAATCGTCTTTCCGGTATTGGCTTCGTAATTTTTCTTCAGAAGTTCTGTCTCCAATGGATAATGTCCACGGAGAGTGGAATCACTTCTGCTGATGAATATATATTCTTTTCCGGTCTCTTTTGCGACTTCATCAACCACAGCAGCAATCTCATTGTGTGCTTTGGTTGTCTGTTCTGCTGTAAATCCTCTGGAATTAGTCAGGACATAAAACAAGTTATTCTCCTCATCAAATCCCTGACGGATGGTATCTTTTTCCCAGTTTGTGTATACGGAAATATCGTGCACTGTCTGGACACCGGTCGGATCATCGTCTAAAACAACAATCTTTTTATTATTTTTTTCAATTTCTTTCTTTAACAGTTCCTCAATATAAGCTTCGTCTATCTGCTTATACGAAGTTAATACTTCTGCATTCAATGCCATATCCATTCTCCTTTACTCTTCTGTCTTTTTCACTTCTACATCAGCAAGTTTTTCGAAATACTGAACAATTCCGCCGTGGTCATCATTCATATGTCCATGAACTTTCAGTGTCTGAAGAATCTCATAAAGCTGCGCTGTATATGGAATCGGTACATCGATCGAATGTGCTGTATTTACGACATTCTTGATATCTTTATGGTTGATTCTGATCGGTCCGCCCGGTTTGAAGTTACGTTCAATGATCATCGGGATCTTTGCATCCAGTACTGCACTTCCTGCAAGCCCGCCGCGGATCGCATGGTATACTTTCTCCGGATCTGCGCCCGCTTTTGTTGCCAAAACAAATGCTTCGGATACTACTGCGATCGTGTTATTAACAATAACCTGATTGGCAAGCTTTGTAACACTTCCGCTTCCGCTTCCACCGATCAGCAGTGCAGAAGATCCGAGAATATCAAAATACTCTCTCATTGCATCAAAGTCTTTCTGGTCTCCACCGGCCATGATCGCAAGTGTTCCCGCAACGGCTCCCGGCTCTCCGCCGGATACCGGTGCATCTACAAATCCTACGCCTCTTGCTTTTAATCCTTCATAGCATTCTTTGGATTCTACCGGTGTTACGGAACTCATATCACATACAACCGTGCCTTCTTTGATCGTAGATACAACACCATCTTCATCAAATAAGATAGATTTCGAAATTGCCCCGCTTGGAACCATGATAATGATTCTTTCGCACTGTTCACCAATCTCTGCATAAGAGGCTTCTTTTGCTCCTGCTGCCACAACATCTGCAACTGCCTCTTTGTTCAGGTCTGATACCATAAGTTCTACACCTGCGTTCAATAAGTTCTTTGCCATCGGTCTTCCCATGATACCAAGTCCAATAAATCCTACTTTCATTTTCATACATCCTTTCTTTTTCCATTTCACATGACCATTTTCTTTCATGACATTTTCACATATGTTCATTTCTGTTTGTATCAGCGAAATGTATCGTTCTTTCTTGTTTCTGTCTTCACTTTACTACACACCGGTATACCGGTCAAGATGCTATTTATCTTTCTCTTATTTCAACAGTTTTTTCGTTTTGTTTTTGTGTATTTTTAACATATAGTCGATTTTCTTTTTGTTATTTTCTTGACATTATATACAATTTTTTTAGCCCTTATTTTCCTTTTCTCTTGACCATTTTGCGACTGTATTGTATGATATTGATAGAAAAAATGTATGATTTTTGTTAAATAAATAATTATCATGAAGTATAAGGAGTTACTATGCTACCACTCAATGAACAGGCCTACAATTATCTCCAGAAGCTCATCCTGGAGAATCATTTTTCTTATCATGAAGTCTATTCCGAGACAAAATTATCAAAAGAACTTGGAATTTCGCGCACTCCGTTAAGAGATGCCGTGCACCGGCTTGCGCAGGAAGGTTATATTGATATCATTCCCAGCAAAGGATTTATGCTGCATCAGATGAACCGCAAAGATGTAAACGAAACATTTCAGGTACGTTCCGCGCTGGAAACATATTGTACCGTCCAGATCTGTAAAGAGTTCTCTTCCCGTAAGGCAAAAAAGCTTTTTAAAGATCTTGACTGGATCATGGAATGTATGAAAGATATTATGGAAACCACACATTCCATCAAAGAATTTTCCGAATATGATTTTCAGTTCCACACAAAAATCATAGATTATCTGGAAAATATACAGTTTTCAAATGTATTTGCCATGTTCATGTACCGTATGAAACGTCTGGCAGAACTTTCTCTTGCACATAAAGGACGTATGGAACAGACATACGAGGAACATATGGCCATTTTGAATTGTATGAAGAATGGCGATACTTCACGCATCTATGAGATTACATTGAAACATATGGAAACACCGCGTGATATCAATTTGGAAGATCTGTAAAAAAAACCGTGCAGCTATTTTCAACTGCACGGTTTTTCCATATATATTTCTTCTGTTTTCTTTGTATCTCCGATTGCACGGAAGCCATATTTTTCATAAAAGGCTTTTGCATCTTTTGTATGCAGCATTCCATACAGGTGCCCATTCTCTTTCATGATCCGATCCATCAAAATGGTTCCGAATCCCTGACTGCGGTACTTTTCTTCTATAACGAGATCCATCAGATAAAACGTCGTGACGCCGTCTGTCAGAACCCTTGCAAATCCAATCTGTCTGTCTTTTCCGGCCATACTGCTTTCCTTGATTCTGCCTTCACCGGTGCCGGCTTTCAGAAACAGACCATATGGACAAGAATTCTCCATACTTTTCCGGATTATCTCTTCCGTTCTGTCTTCTGCCCATTCTGTACTCCGTAAGAGATCTGTCACTTCCGACAGATGCATATTCTCTATATCTTTTCTGATATAGTAAGACGATTCTCTGTCTTCTCCTTCTGCGGTGATCTTATCTTCCGATATCTGCCGGATCACTTCACGCAGCTTCGTAAGATATGGATCTGCCATACATTCTTTTTCCCCGTAAGTCATCTGAAGATCATATTCCAGCGGAAGCCAGGTTGCAATATCCGCCTCGTTATGCTGGATCAAAGTCTCCATCTTATCCAGGGCATGCACGATCTTCGCTTCCATTGTCTCTTCTCTTTCCAGTTCCCCGAACAATTCATCCAACTCCTGCCGCTCTTTTCCCGGAAGCATTGCGGTCAGCAGCGCGAGCGCATCTCCTTCTGTTTTCCGGTCGTCATCCGTCTTCACAAATGCCGGAATATCACCGGTTAGCGCTTCCCCCAGATCATGGAACAGGCACATCTTCATCACCTTATCCATGTCACAATCCGGAAATTCTTCTTTTACCAGCCACGCAAATACACATAGACGGTACGTGTGTTCTGCCACACTTTCCCGCCTGTGATCTGTCATTCTGGAATGGCGCATATTACATTTCAGGTGTTCTGCCACACCCATAAAGTCTAATAATGTTTCTGGTCTCATTCTTCCTCTACTCGTTCAGATATTCCAACAGGCCCTGATATTCTTTTTTCATTAATCTGTTTCCATGCATATAGAAATGCTGCAGCTTATCGTAATCCTTCTCCATACGTGATACGGTCGGGATCAGTGGACGGATCACAAAGATCTTCCCTTCTTCTTCCAGCTTTTCGATCAGCTTCATCTGCCTGTTATATACCGCATTTCTTGTCATGATCGCACGTACCAGATTCGGATATTTTTTATAGGCTCTTTTATAAAGCTGTTCTGTTGCTTTTAGCGCTCTCTTCTTGCGGTAACCCGGATTTCTCGTCAGCACTACAACGATCTTGTCATTTCCTTTTTCCAATGCATACTCGATCGGAATGGAGTCTGCAAGTCCCCCGTCCATATACGGAATTCCGTCTACATTTGCAATCGGTGCTGCAAGCGGCATACTGCTTGATGCACGGCAGATCTTCATCAGACGTTCCGGATCCTTATCTTCTGACAGATACTCTGCAGCTCCTGTGATGCAATTCGTAACAACCAGTTCGCATTCCATCTCGGATGCAAAATATGTCTCGAAATCAAACGGATAGATTTCATTCGGGAATTTATCAAACAACATATCCATATCCATCAGTGCTTTTTCTTTCAATGTCTTCTTCAATCCGTATACATAATCATATTCTTTCTCACGGTGGATCACGCATTCCCGGCTCCGTCCAGCCTGTTTTGATACATAATCAACTGCATTGCAGGCACCTGCAGATACACCGATCACATTGGACATATAAAGTTCTTTTCCCATCAGATAATCAAGGACTCCCGATGTAAATACTCCGCGGTTGGCTCCGCCTTCCAATACTAATGTTGCTTTTATCATAAACTTCATACCTCTCTTTTGCTTTCTATTCTTCGTAGTTACCATTATATACCCTTTTTCATAGAAGGAAAAGAGGAACTTCCCTTGCTATTTTCCCATATATTTGATACTATATGCTAGTCAGCGTCTGCATATCCGGACGCAGTCACTATCAACAGAGATTCAAACGACAAGGAGAATATAAACCAATATGATTAGTACAAGTAATGTAACATTACGGGTTGGTAAAAAAGCCCTGTTCGAAGATGTTAATATTAAATTTACAGAAGGAAACTGCTACGGTCTGATTGGGGCAAACGGTGCAGGTAAATCTACATTTTTAAAAATCCTGTCTGGACAGCTTGAACCGACGAACGGTGAAGTTATCATCACACCAGGTGAGCGTCTTTCTTTCCTGCAGCAGGATCATTTCAAATATGATGAATATCCGGTACTGGATACTGTTATGATGGGAAATGCAAGACTCTATGAGATCATGAAAGAAAAAGAAGCCATCTATGCAAAAGAGGATTTCACCGATGAAGATGGTATGAAAGCCAGCGAACTGGAAGGCGAATTCGCAGCCATGAACGGCTGGGAAGCAGAATCCGATGCCGCAACTTTGTTAAATGGTCTCGGCATTCCGGTTGAGATGCATTATGAAATGATGAAGAACTTAAATGGTCCGGAAAAGGTAAAAGTCCTGCTTGCACAGGCACTGTTCGGTAATCCGGATATCCTGCTCCTCGACGAGCCTACCAACCACTTAGACCTTGATGCGATCGCATGGCTCGAGGAATTCCTGATCAACTTTGACAATACTGTCATCGTTGTATCCCATGACCGTTACTTCCTGAACAAGGTCTGCACACAGATCGCAGATATCGATTATGGCAAGATCAAGCTCTATGCCGGTAACTATGACTTCTGGTATGAATCCAGCCAGCTTCTGATCCGTCAGATGAAAGAAGCCAATAAGAAAAAGGAAGAAAAGATCAAAGAGTTGCAGGAATTCATCTCTCGTTTCAGTGCCAATGCTTCAAAATCCAAGCAGGCTACTTCCAGAAAACGTGCACTGGAAAAGATCCAGCTTGATGACATCCAGCCATCCAGCCGTAAATATCCTTACATCGACTTCCGTCCAAACCGCGAGATCGGTAATGAAGTCCTTACGGTAGAGGGATTAAGCAAAACAATCGACGGCGAAAAAGTTCTGGATAACATTTCCTTTACTCTGAACCACGATGACAAGGTTGCATTCGTCGGAAGCAATGAGCTTGCAAAGACAACACTCTTCCAGATTCTTGCCGGAGAGCTGGAACCGGACGAGGGTACTTATAAATGGGGAATCACAACAACCCAGGCCTACTTCCCACTTGACAGCGGAAGTGAATTTGACAATGATTACAGCATCGTAGACTGGCTGACCCAGTATTCCGAAGAAAAGGATGCCACTTATGTACGTGGATTCCTCGGTCGTATGCTGTTCTCCGGTGATGACGGTGTGAAGAAGGTGCGTGTTCTTTCCGGAGGTGAAAAGGTACGCTGTCTGTTATCCAAGATGATGATCAGCGGTGCAAATGTACTGATACTTGATGAGCCTACCAACCACCTGGATATGGAAAGCATCACCGCACTGAACAACGGAATGACAAAATTCCCTGGTGTACTTCTTTTCTCTTCCAGAGACCACCAGATTGTACAGACTACTGCCAACCGTATCATGGAGATTGTTCCGGGCGGCAAACTGATCGATAAGATCACTACTTATGATGAATATCTTGAAAGTGATGAGATGGCTCGTAAGAGACAGACTTATACTGTTCAGGAGGAAGATAATTAAATTGATTGGGATTTAATTTATTAACTGGGGAAGCGGTCTCTCAGTCCTTGAAGGAAACAATAGATAAGGCTTCTTGTTCAGGTTCCATACCA
>OKSH01000050.1_pt1 | contig 96460 bp, 88 predicted proteins | sample 1601231 | NCBI WGS metagenome assembly OKSH01 (sample SAMEA3541596, study PRJEB24748) | human gut metagenome | biome: human gut; feature: human-associated habitat; material: faeces | place: China | collected 2012
CGGGAGACCTCCCGAGCCATCTGCGAGGCGGTGTATGAGATCGATCCATCCGCATCTTCTACTGCGCGGGGGCCGTCCTGGGGGAGGAAGCCCAGAAGATGGGTCTGAAAACGGCGGCGGAGATCTTTGCCGACCGCGCTTATATGGAGGACCTGTCCCTGGTCCCCTGGAAGCAGTCCGGTGCCATGATCACAGATGAGGATCTGGCGGTGGAACGGTGCATCAAGATGATCAAGGAGCACAAGGTCACCGCGATCACTGGCAAGGAGATCGAGATCCAGGGCGATACTCTGTGCGTCCACGGAGACGGGGCCAAGGCGCTGGCCTTTGTAGAGCGGATAAAAAAAGAATTCCAGCAGGAGGGGATCCAGATCAGGAACTTCTTGTGACCCCGCGTTCCGCCTGCCCGCACACGGCGGACGCGGAAGCGCTGCCCCCATCGGCCGGCTGCGGCCGGTGGGGGCTTCTGTCTGTCAACATCGGGCAGATGAATGCGGAACGGACAGGTTTTCGTTGACAGAGTGAAGGGAAGAGGATAAAATAAAAGGACAGAGCGGCAAGCCGCTCTGCATCTCTGCGCCAGTAGCTCAATCGGATAGAGCGCACCCCTCCTAAAAATCGAATCGTTCGAATCCTGGAGCCCTGCAAAATTGAATAATTTCTGTATAAGCCCCCGTAGCTCAGTTGGATAGAGCGGTCGCCTCCTAAGCGGTTGTTCAATCCTCACTATTTACAATTTCATTTGATATACGCGCCAATAGCTCAGCTGGATAGAGCGTCCCCCTCCTAAGGGGAAGGCCGGGGGTTCGAATCCCTTTTGGCGCGCCAGATAATAACGCCGAAAGCCTTTGTTTTCAAGGGTTTTCGGCTTTTCTTATATAAAAAGCTGCTAATCAAAAAAAGCGGATGTTTTGAGTACCATGCTGTTATAACGGATAAAATTGAATATGGTTGTATACATAGAGCGTCTATTTGCCCCACATTGGAGATGGATAGGCGCGGTGCCCCGGGCAGCCTTCGGGGTGCCTTTACATATAGAAGTGTTTTTTTTAAAACCGCTGTGATATAATTTGTGGCATAACAGATTAGCAAATCGGGATTTATCTAAGACCGTGGGACTCTGTCCCACACCCTGCAAGCCTTTGAAAAGGCTTGACCTAAACTTTTATCAAAACGCAATTACATTGCGTTTTTCGGAGAAATATATGACAATGCAGTTGAAAATTGGCGATACTTTAACTGACTACCGACTACTGTACACTGACCGCTAAATTCCGGTTTGTGGATTGGAGGAATAAAATGAAAAAGTATTTTCTACCGCTTGGTGTATTGGGAATATTTATGACTATTGCAGTAACATTATGGCTGACACAGAACAATATATTTTACCTTTTTAATTTTAGCTATATTGGAATATCAATTTTTTTCGGGATATTTCTTTATATAAAAAAATACAAATATGCCCGCAGAGTTGCACAGCTTTTAGTCGGACTTTATATGTTGGTGTATTTGGGCTTTATTTGCGGTGAAAATATGCAGATTGAGGGATTTTGGTATTATCTTTTTACAGGGGTATTTGAAGCCGCAACAATTCATTATGCGGTGGCAAAAATTTTTGGACCATTGCTTTTTGGCAGAGGTTGGTGTGGGTATGCCTGTTGGACGGCAATGGTGCTTGATTTTCTTCCGTATAAAGTTCCCAAAACACCACGGGAAAAGATTGGGTGGATAAGGTATATAACATTTGCAATTTCTCTTATATTTGTTTCGGTGCTATTTCTTGCTCATATCGGTAACATTGAGAGGATTATGTTTTGGGCGTTTATCATTGGAAATGCCATATACTATATAGTTGGGATAATATTGGCTTTTGTCTTTAAGGATAATCGTGCATTTTGCAAATACATATGTCCTATCACTATATTCTTAAAACCTATGAGTTATTTTTCGCTGCTCCGAATTAAATGCGATAAAAGCAAATGTGTTTCATGCAGCAAATGTAAAAATGTGTGTCCTATGGAAGTAGATGTTACAGATAATTCCAGAAAACGAAAAAACGGTACGGAATGTATTCTTTGCTTTGAATGCGTGAAGAATTGTCCGAGAGATGCACTATAAATTCCAGTTTGCCAGAGAAAGGTATGGTGAGCGAATGAGAATATTATACGAACTTTCATGGTTATGGGAGACGCTGGTCATTGCGCTTGCGGCTGCGGCTGTTTGCGTGGTTTGTGCCATGCTAATCTGTAAGGCAGTAAAGAAGAACCTCAGCAAAAAAACGGCGGCAGTTATCGGCGCAGCAGCGTTTGCGGGCGCTGTTTTGGCAGTCATTGTGATTGCCCGGACTCCGATGCCGCTTTGATTAAACGGGACGCTTGATTGCCTGTGCATAAGTACAACTTCAAGTTTGTCAAATTGAATCAATTTTACAGAGTGCTTCTGCGCTACGGCATGCGGCTGTGCATTTATTCCCACGGACAGCCGCCCCCACGCAAAAAGCCGAGAATCAAATGATTCTCGGCTTTTCTTATATCCTCGTTTGTTTTTTATTTCAATTTTATTCTTTCCCGTTCCAGCAATAGGTACATACCTTTTCTTTGGGCAGACCGATTGCCTCCAGAAGACCATCCAGAGACTGGAACCCAAGGGAAGCGAAGCCAAGCTTTTCACAAATGCGCTTCAGCATGCACTGCCCTCTTTCCGTGGAGGCATCCGCATATTCTTCCAGATACGCATCCCCCTGCAACCCTTCCAATTCATGAATGATGCGGCGTGCAAGCAAATCATCCTCACTGCTCTTGCTTGTGAAATTCAGATATTTGCAGCCATACATGATGGGAGGACAGGCAGAACGCATGTGAACCTCCTTTGCATGGGTGCTATAAAGGAATTCAACGGTTTCTCCAAGCTGCGTACCACGAACGATGGAGTCATCCACAAAGAGCAGCTTTTTGCCTTCGATCAGCTCGGGTACGGGAATCTGTTTCATCTTCGCCACGCGGTTTCTGATTTTCTGGCTCGCAGGTGTGAAGGAACGAGGCCATGTCGGGGTATATTTTACGAAGGGGCGCGCATAGGTATAGCCGCTTTCCTGCGCATAGCCCATGGCATGAGGCACGCCGGAATCGGGGATACCTGCGACATAATCGACCTCAGGGAGTGTTCCTCTTGCCGCTTCATCCCGCGCCATAATCTCGCCGTTTTTATAACGCATCACTTCTACATTAACGCCCTCATAATTGGAGTTAGGGTAGCCGTAATAGCTCCAGAGGAAGGCACAGATTTTCATATCCTCGCCGGCAGGCTGTAAGGTTTTGTAGCCTTCGGGGGTAATTTTCACGATTTCGCCGGGGCCAAGCTCATAATCCTTTTCATAGCCCAGCTTCTGATATGCGAAGGACTCAAAGGAAACGGCATAGCCCTCCTCATCCTTCCCGATGAGAACAGGGAGTCTGCCCAGTCTATCTCTTGCGGCAATGATTGCATCATCCTCCGTCAGAATCAGAAGGGTAACAGAGCCTTCGATCGCCTCCTGTGCATATTTGATGCCGCTGATGAGATCGCTCCTCTGGTTAATCAGGCTTGCAACCAGCTCCGTCTCGTTTACGTTGCCTGTGGAACGGGACATAAACTGATGCCCTTTATCAAATTCCGCCTGCAGCAGCTCCTCTGCATTGTTAATCGCACCGATGGTGGTAATAGCGTAGGTGCCCAGATGGGAACGCACAAGCAGGGGCTGAGGGTCGTTATCGCTGATACAGCCGATGCCGGAAACGCAGCCCTCAAATTCATACAAATCATCCTCGAATTTTGTACGGAAGGGTGTGTTTTCAATGTTATGGATTTCTCTCTGAAATCCCTTTTCCTTACTATGAAGTGCCATACCGCCTTTTTTTGTGCCTAGATGAGAGTGATAATCTACGCCAAAGAAAATATCCAGAACGCAGTCATTTTTACTTGTTACGCCAAAAAAGCCGCCCATGATGTGCCTCCTTATGTATAAAAAACAAACCGTATTATTTTGTAGTCCGCAGAATTTTTTCCGCTAGTTTTATTTTAAACGAAAAAAAAAGGTAATACAACCAAAACAACGGCATAGAAACAGAGAAAAATAAAGGGGATTTTTGCCGTATGATAGCAGATTTTCCAAAAAAGATAAGGATTTTTTATCAGTAGGATAAGTTTTTCTGATTATGGCTATTATACGGCGGCGAAAGGATGGTTTTTCCTTGCAAAGCGGCGGCAGATTTGTTATCCTTCTAGGTAGTGACCGAACGAAGGGTTCGGCGTATTCTTTGGATACCGTTTTATGAAAATAAGGAGGAAAAACCTATGGAAAATCGCATTTCCGTTATCAGCATTATCATTGAGGACACAGCGCAGGCGGCAGCAGTGAACGATCTTCTGCATGAATACGGCAGCTACATCGTGGGGCGCATGGGGATTCCCTACAGAGAACGCAAGGTTTCCATCATCTGCATTGTGATGGATGCCCCCGGCAGCGTGACAAGCGCACTTTCCGGCAAGCTGGGGATGCTTGACGGCGTTTCCACGAAAACCGTTACCACAAAGGCAAGCGAAGCCTGAGCAGCTTCAGAAGCTATCACAAAAGAGGAATGAACCATGCTTCACCTGATTATTTCAACGCAAAGCTTCGTTTTTCTGATGCTTGCAAGCTTTCTGGCAGGCTTTCTGGATGCCATTGCAGGGGGCGGCGGTCTGATTACCATTCCCGCCTACCTCATCAGCGGCCTGCCCGTTCACATGGTCTATGCCTGCAATAAATTTGCATCCTCCTGCGGCACGGCAATCGCCACCCTGCGGTATTACCGCAACAAAATGGTGGATATCCCCGTGGGGCTGCTGGCGGCGGCAGGGGCGTTTGTCTGCTCCGCGATAGCGGCAAAAATCGTACTGGTGCTGGATGCGCATACGCTGAAAACCATGCTCCTCGTGATTCTGCCTGTTGCGGCAGTGATTACGCTCATCAACAAAAACATGGGTAACGATAACCATTCCGACCGATTCGGCAAACGGAAAAAATATGCCCTTTCCGTGCTGATTGGCGGCTTGATTGGGCTGTATGACGGTCTATTCGGACCGGGGACAGGCACATTTGCACTGATTGCCTTCTGCCTGATTCTGAAATACGATATGCGGACAGCGACAGGAAACGCAAAGTTTCTGAACCTTGCGTCCAACTGTGCTTCTCTGGCAGTGTATATTCTGGCAGGAACGGTATATTGGAAGGTTGCGATTCCTGCGGCAGTGCTGAATATCTGCGGCAATTATGCAGGCGCAGGGGTTGCCATTAAAAAAGGCGCAGCGGTCATCCGCAAAATGCTGATTGTGGTAATCGTACTGCTGTTTATTAAAGTAATTTATGATATGTTTTTCTAAATAAAAAGAGATGTGAAACTCACATCTCTTTTTTTCGTGCAAGTCGAAATTCTGATTTCGACTTATAAGTCTTTTTTATTGACGATGGAAAGATAAAATCCACTACAGCAGCCAAGCACCGCCGTGCGGCAGGTGAACTGCTCCCAGCCGTTCTCTGTCCATTCGGCTGCGCCCTGCTCCAGATAGGCATTGATTTTCTCGCTGCCCTCCTCTATGGACTGCTCCGAAAAAATATGGATACATTCCTTCAGACTGCCGTCAAACACAAGCTGTTCAGGCAAAGCCTCGCCGATGGCAAGCCGCCCTTTGAGCTGATTGGCGGAGAAAACCAGTGCCGGATCTCCGCCGCCTGCAAGCCATGCCTGCTTGCCTGCGTCATTGCCTAAGCAAATCAGTCTGCATTTTTCAAACATTCCTCTCACCCCTTTGAAGCCTTTACCTTAATCCAAAGCTCGGCAATCTTCTTTTTCAGAACGGGATTATCCTGGAATACCTCATCCTTTTCGTAGCCGGAACGGGGAATATAGGCTTCGTATGCGCCGTACATGCCCTCCTCGCCGCTCAGCTCCAGCATAACCTCCTCATTGGGAGAGCTATAGCCGACATATTCGGAATTCCCCAGTGCCGCTTCATAGGTCAGTGTATAATTGATGAATTCCTGCGCCAGAAGGGGATTCTGTGCGTTTTTGGGAACCACCATGGCATCATACCAGAGGTTTGTGCCTTCCTTGGGCATCCAGTAGCTCATGTCCTCATTTTCGGACTGGACATAGGTTGCGTCGCCGCTGTATACAATCGCGATGTCCTTATTGCCATTCGCCATGCCATCGATAACCTCATCTGTAACGTAGGTCGGGTTCATGGTGTTATTCATATCCAGCAGCCACTCATACGCCGCTTGAATTTCATCAGCGTCGCTCGTATTCATGGAATAGCCAAGCGCCTTGAGCGCCACCATGAAGGCATCACGCTCGGAATCGTACATATAGATATGCCCCTTATATTTCGGGTTGCGCAGGATATCGAAGCCCTGCGCCTCCACCTCGGCAGGATCTACGTTGTTATGGTTATAGATAATGCCGACGCTGCCCCAGAAATACGGCACAGAATAGGTATTGTCGGGGTCATAGGGGAGATTCTTCACCTCAGGGGTCAGGTTATCCAGATTGGGAATCAGGTCTTTATCCAATTCCTGCAGAGCATCATCTGCAAGCATACGCTGAATCATATAATCAGAGGGAACGACAACGTCATAGGAATCCCCTGCCTGCAGCTTCGTATACATCATCTCGTTGGAATCGAAAAGTTCCACAATTACCTTTACCCCGTATTCCTTTTCAAAGTTCGGAATCAAATCCTCACTCATATATTCTCCGGGGATATACAGCTTTAAGGTATCAGAGCCATATTTCGCAATGGCATCCTGCGGAGAAGCACCGCCGCCCTTTCTGAGCATGGCAATGCCCACGCCTGTGATGGCAACCACAACCGCCATGCAGACCGCAATGCCGCGCTTGCCGAGGGCTGCACCGCTTTTGCCCTGCTTTTCGCGGATAACGGGAATGACATTCACAACCGTCAGCGCAACGGTAATCAGCACAATCACCAGAGTGGACAGCGCATTGATGGACGGGTTGATACGCTTAGACATGGTGTATACCAGAATAGAGATATTCTGGACACCGTTGCCCGTTACGAAATAAGAAATGATGAAATCATCAAAGCTCATAGTAAAGGCAACCAATGCGCCGGAGATAATACCCGGCTGAATCTGCGGCACAATAACCTTTGTCAGTGCCTGAAAGGGCGTTGCGCCCAAGTCCATGGCGGCATCTGCAAGGTTCGGGTCAAGGGAGCGCAGCTTCGGCATAACAGACAGTATCACATAGGGGATACAGAACATAATATGCGCCAGAAGCAGCGTCACAAAGCCCTTTTTCACGCCAAGGGCACTGAAAAACATCAGCAGCCCGATAGCGGTTACAATCTCAGGGTTGAGAATCGGCAGATTATTCACCTGATCTACCAGATTACGCAGAATTTTTTTGGAACGGGACATCCCGATTGCCGCCAGCGTGCCTGCAATCGTAGAAATCACCGTTGCCAGTACCGCAATCACAATGGTATAGACAACGGCTTCCATCATATTGCTGTCCGCGAACATTTTTTCATACCAACGGAGAGAGAACCCCTCCAGATGTGTCAGCGAACGGGAGCCGTTGAAGGAAAATACAATGATATACAGAATCGGCAGATAGAAAAAAAACATGGTCAATGCCAGAAGGACTTTTCCGCCGATGCCTGTTTTTCGGTTATCCTGCATCCCTTACGCCCCCTTTCCGTTTGCCGCAGGGTCTGTATCGACCTTGCGCGTCAGCCACATGGAAAGCATAATGATCACTGCCATAATCAGGGAAATGGCAGAGCCGAAGTTCCAGTCGCCGCTGGTTAAGAATTGTGTTTCAATGACATTGCCGACCAGTACATACTGTCCGCCGCCCAGAAGCTTCGGAATAAAGAAGCTGGACACCGCAGGAAGGAACACCAGCGTAATCCCGCTCAGCACACCGGGCAGGGAAAGGGGCAGTGTCACCTTCAGAAAGCTCTGCATGGGCGTTGCGCCAAGGTCGCTCGCCGCTTCCAGCAGGCTTTTATCCATCTTCGCAAGAGAGGAATGAATCTGCAATATCATAAAGGGAATGAAGTTATAAACCATCCCCAGAACAACTGCAAAGGTGGTATAGAGCATGTGGAAGGAGCCAATACCGAGCATCCCCAGAAAACGGTTCACCAGACCATCATCCTGCAAAATACCCACCCACGCATAGGTACGCACCAGCATGTTAATCCATGTCGGCAGAGTAATCAGCATAATCCAGAAGAAGCCGCTGCGTTCAGGCCCCTTGGCAATCGTATAGGCGATGGGGTAGCCTAAAAGCACGCAGACCACCGTTGTCACAACTGCAATCAGCAGGGAGCGTTTCAGTACATCCAGAAAAACCGTATCCGTCAGAAAACGGGAGAAGTTATCCAGAGTGAAGCGGAAGGTTGTTACCTCATTGCCTGCGGTTGTGAAGGCATATAGCAGAATCATCAGCATGGGGACCAGAACCATGATAAACAGCCAGACCACATACGGATAAAGCATATTACGAAATTGTTTCACGCATCACGCCCCCTTTCTTAATAATTGTTCTTCGACATGATATGGATATCTTCGGGTTGGAAGGTCAGCCCAACCTCATCGCCCACCTCGAACTTGTCCGTGGTGTCAATCTTATATTCATACCCCTTTGTGGCAAAGGTCACATCATAAATGCCGGGGGTAATGGTTTCGGGGTCAAAATCATATTTGACATCCGCAATTTCAACAGCCGTGTCATCCTCAAGGCTCCACGCGGAAGCATTCGCCCATGTTTTCAGGTCGGTATCCAGTGCAACCGCTTCCTGAATTTCATCCACCTTCTTAAAGAAGTTCATGGCATAGATTTCTTCCTCGTTTTCGGTGCTTGTCACGCGGTTTTCATCCTTTACAATCATATTGACCGTAACGGAGGTGCCTGCGGCTGTGGAGAAGGTAACGGGATATTTGCCGTTTTCCTTTTTGATTTCATAATCCACCTCCTTGATGGAGATAAATTCATCCTCATCGGGATTCCATGCCTGTGCGTCCGCACGGGCAATGATGGTTGCTTCGTCCAGCTCCTCTACGTCCTCCATATCCAGATAGAAATCGTTGGCGGACATTTTTTCGTTTGCCGCTTCGTTATAAACGGGGCTGTCATTGGAAACTGCCATTTTTACGGTGATTTCCGTACCGACCTTTGTTTCCACCATGGTTTCATAATGCACCCCTTTAAAGAGAACGGATTTGACAACGCCCTTCAGCTTGCCCTCGCCGCGGGGGACAATATCCAAATCCTCCGGACGGATGACAACATCAACCACCTCATTTTTGCCGAAGCCGTTATCCACGCAGTCAAAGCGTCTGCCCTCGAACACAACCTTGTAATCCTCCACCATCATGCCTTCAATGATATTGGATTCGCCGATGAAGTTCGCAACGAATTCATTGACAGGCTCGTTATAAATATCTGTGGGGCTGCCAATCTGCTGAATTTCGCCCTCTCGCATGACAACGATTTTATCGGACATGGTCAGCGCTTCCTCCTGATCATGGGTAACATAAATAAAGGTGATGCCGACCTCCTGCTGGATTTTTTTCAGCTCCTGCTGCATTTCCTTTCTCAGCTTTAAGTCAAGCGCACCAAGAGGCTCATCCAAAAGCAGTACGCTCGGCTCATTGACAAGCGCACGCGCAATGGCGATTCGCTGCTGCTGACCGCCGGACATGGCAGTGACGCTTCTGTCCGCAAATTCCTCCAGATTTACCAGCTTGAGCATACGCTTTACCTTCTGCTCGATGATGTCCTTAGGCTCCTTTTTCAGCTTCAAGCCGAAGGCAATGTTATCATACACATTCATGTGGGGGAAAAGGGCATATTTCTGGAATACGGTATTGACCTCTCTTTTATAGGGGGGCAGCTTGGAAATTTCCTGCCCGTCAAACAGCACCTCGCCCTGATCTGCCTGCAAGAAGCCGCCCAAAATACGCAAAAGCGTTGTTTTCCCGCAGCCGGAAGGGCCGAGGAGCGTCACAAATTCATTTTCGTAAATATCAAGGTCAATGCCCTTCAGAACGACCTTGCCGTCCTCATAGCTCTTGACGATATTTTTGAACTGAATCAGCTTTTTCTTCATTTCATATCCTCCTTGTACTCAATGCTTAAAACAAAGGCGGCGTGGAAACCCAAAGCACCTTTGCGGTTGTTTTCTTCTCGTTTTTCAGATAATGGCGGCTTTTGCCCGAAAGATAGAAGGTTTCGCCCTTATGGACGATATGCTTTTCCTCCCCGACCATAAGGATAATCGCTCCCTCTAGGACATAGCCGAATTCCTCGCCGCTGTGGGGGTCCATCACAAAGGAATCTCCGCCCTGCGGCAGCTCTATCAGAATGGGCTCCATGGCGTTTTTCTGCGTATTCGGCACAATCCAGTTGATGGTATAGGTTTCGCGCTCATCCACAAAAAAATCCTTTTTATGAAAGACAAGCTGCTCCTGCTCCTCCTCCTTGAAAAACTCCGCTAAGGAGCTGCCCAACGCCTCTACAATATCGTTCAGGGTTGCGATGGAGGGCGAGGTCAGCTCTCGCTCCAGCTGAGAAAGAAAGCCCTTCGTCAGCTCACTGCGGCTGGCAAGCTCCTCCAGCGTCAGCCCCTTCTGTATGCGTAATTGCTTAATTTTCCTGCCAATTTCCACAGCAGTCATCTTCCTTTCCTGTTTTAGTATTGCTAAACTTTCAGAATATTTTTACTAAACCCAGACTATTATATCGAAAATAGGAAAAAAATCAAGAGAAAATAAACAAAAAGTTTAATAAATTAAACTTTCGGACAAAAACTGGCGAGAATCACACGGAAGGGTTCGGGAAACTTGAACTATCGAGAACAAAAAAGGGGTTCGGGGAATTCTTCCCCGACTGCAATCCGCAGAGGGGGCTTCGCCCACTCGAGGAAAATAGTGAGTTTCAAGGTGCTTGCACCGCCGGAACTCATCTATTTAAACCGCAATTTCAAACCAGTTTAAAAACAAAGTTTTTAAACTGAATTAAAAAAAATACCCCTGAACGGTACTTCAGGGGGGGAAGGTAAGTAAATTGTATATATGGAAGCTATTACTTTTAACGTCTACAAGTATAACTAAAATATATTTTAGTGTCAACCAAATAAATGCACAAATTTTTATTGTTAAATAAACTATTTTTTATTGCCTGTCAACAACAAGACTGCCAAATCTTTCATTTTCCATAAAAAACAGTGAAAAACCGTTCATTTTTTGACAAAAAGCATCCGCTTTAATTCCTGATAGACTCTGCCAATCGGCAGACCCACCACATTATAGTAATCTCCTACGATGCGCTTCACATAAATCGCGAAATCGCCCTGTATGCCATACGCACCCGCCTTATCCATCGGATCGCCGCTTGCAATATAGGCATCCGCCTCCGCATCGGAAATCGGATAGAGGAATACGTCTGTTTTTTCCTGAAAGGTGACGCTTTGGGGATGCGCACCCGTGCGGATAAGCGTGACACCCGTATAGACCTGATGGCAGTCATCGGCAATGCTTCTGAGCATCTGCTTTGCATCCGCCGCGTCCTTCGGCTTGCCCATGATTTTCTCGCCCTTAGCAACCACCGTATCCGCCCCGATGATAATGCAATCCCCTGTCTGCGCTGCTGCGATTTCCTCTGCCTTCTGTCGGGATAATTCCATAACAACCGCCGCAGGGCTTTTCTGCGTGATGCGTTCCTCGCCTTTGGCAGGCTGTACCGTAAAGGGCAGCCCGATTTTTTCCAGTAATTCCTTCCTGCGCGGTGAGGCCGAAGCCAATATCAGTTCCATAATATCCTCCTTTTTGCATTGTATCGTAAAGGAGAGAAACGGCTTAAGCCAAGGGGTAACAAATCAATTCCTCTCCGTCCAGATTTTCCTTGTGCAGTTCCACTGCCGTAATGCTGTGATTGTCATAGGTCTTATAATAGTAAATCCCCTTCTCCAGATTGCAGCAGGAGCTGTATATGGTAATCTCATATTTTCCCTCGCCCAGATAGCAGCATCCTCTCTGCTGCTCCACTGCGCCGAGAATATGGAAAAACTGGCTGACACTCTCCTTTTCGCCCTCTGCGGAACGAGAGTTTAATTTCACAAAGGCCGCACGCACAAACCGAGAGGCAGAGCTAAGGTCGCCCGGCAGACCAAGCCCACCCATGCCGCGGCTGAAGGGGGAAAGCAGCTCCTGTCCGCTGAAGCGATCCTGCGCCGGCTCTGCGGTAACATTCAAATATTGCCTGATATTTTCTCTGTGAAAGGGAAAGGGCGGATTATTCGCCAAAACGCCAATCGGGTTATCATAAAGATGCAGTCCGTCTGCCATTTGTTCTATCACAAGGCATTGCGATGCATCCGCAAGCATCCAGTGCATCGGGCTGGGCTGTAAGGTCTCGCTGAACGGCGCATCTGTCACTGCAATCCGCTCCAAAAGCACCCTTGCCTCTGCTACGGTTTCGCATTGCCCCAAAATCCAAGGCAGCAATGCCCACGAGGGAATGTTGTCCTTCCCCTCCTGCCGCTTCTGATAGACTGCATTGCCCGCGAACAGCAGCCCTGCCATGGCAAGTCCCTTTTCGTTGACCACATCATAATATAACGGCGTTCCCTCAGCAACGTGCGCCATGCCAATCATGGCATACTCTGTCCGAAATTCCGCCCCTTCGGGAAGACAGAACAAAAAACGTCTGGGGGTAATCGTCACACTCTCCCCATAAGAGCATTCAAAATCCAGATTTCTGCCGAAATAATGGTCTTTGGTATGATAGCTCACTGCGGTACACATCCGCACTCCCTCCTTTTTTCTTTTGTTTCTCTATTTTTCGTAAAAAATTCTATTTTATGCCTTCTCTTTAAATATGTCCTCTCCTTAAATCTGATATGCAATTTCAAAGGACACCGCACCCGTTGCCGCAGGGGCAATGATGCCGGGGGAGAGATAGAAAACAATGCCGCTATCTGTCAGGTAGAACTGCACCTGATTCAGGCTTCTTGCCAATCTGCTTTCCGCATCGCTGTAGAACGCATCCTCATCCGCTTCAATCAGCGCTGCAAAGGATGCCTTCCAGAGTGCCTGCAAATCTGCCTGACTATCGGAAACCAGCTCACTCAGGGCGCACTCCCTGCCGCTGCTCATGGCATAGGTATGAGAGGTATACTGCGCCTGCTCTGTGCCACCTGCGGAGGAGGAAACCGTTCCCAAGAAGGAAGCATAGCCGTTTGTGCTGCGTGTCACGTTGTACGCACCCACGCAGTAATAGGGCTGGAAGCCGTTGGGATCATTGGCGTATGCCTGCAGTGCCTGCGCCTTATAGGTCTGCAAAAAGGCTTTGCCTTCGTTGAAGGTTGCCTGTGCCATGGCAGTATTGACTGCCGCCTGCCCCGCAACCTCGTCACATTTCAGCTCTACATGCAGCACCTCTGCGCCGTCCGCCGCAAGGACAGAGGACGTATAGCCGCCAATCTGCGGTGCTTGTTGCTCACTGCCCGCAGGCTTTTCGGAGGTGCCGTCTGAATGGATATCAATGACATATTTCACACCATCCCACGCAACGGATGCGCCAAGGCTTTCCGCAACGGCGCGCAGAGGCACCAGTGTGCGGTCATTGATAATCTGCGCAGGGACAGACATGGTATAAACCAATTCGCCGTTTTTATACAGACCTGCTTCGCCAATCTGCAGCATAATGATATCCTCATTGTGCATTGCCATAACCGTCTGGTCTGCTTCATCCCAAACCACCTGTGCATCCAGTGCCTCGAAGATTTTCCGCATGGGTACCAGTGTGCGGTCATCCTGAATGATGGGCGGCTGATCGAAGCTTAACTGTTTTCCATCTACATAAACCGTAATCAACGGATGGGCAAAGGCAGGCACGGTAAGCATCAGCGCCGCCAGAAGCCCCAAAAATACTTTTTTCATCTCAATCACCAAATCTTATGTTCATTATTACAATATTCCTTTTATATTACGTTATAATTGCTTTTTATTTCTGCGCTTCTTCTGCATATTGCGCCGCCAGCTTTGCGCAGTGCATAATCATAGTCATGCAGTTTTTCTTTCTTTCCTTGCATGCGAAATCACCGAAGGGATTAGAAAGCTCAGAGCAAATCAGTGTGCCGTATTCATCCTTGATTTCATTTACCATTTTGCCGACAATGGGATAAATGCCCTGCTGCAATTCGGTAATTCGTTCGCCTACTGTTTCCTTTGCCGCAGGATTTTCTCTGCCCACAATGGCACTCAGCGCCATAACCGCGCCCGTAATCGCGCCGCAGGTATTTTTTGTATGCCCCATGCCGCCGCCGAAGCCGGTTGCAAGCTTTACAACCTCCTTGGGCAGCCCTGTGTCAAAATGATTCAGAAATGCCGTCATCACACATTCAGAACAGTTCAGACCCTGCTTGAAGCATTCCTTTGCATCCTGCTCCACAAGCTCCGCTCTTGTCAATTCTCTGTTTTCCTCCATTTAAAAAACCTCCTTAAAATTCCTAAAAACCCCATAACTCATTTTTCTCATCATACCACAAGCACCGAAAAAAAGAAAGAAATCGTGCAATTTGTCATAAATCTGTTGTAAATCTGTTAAGCATTTGTAACGGATATAACAGATTTGTTTCGTTGCTTTTCGGCATAGAGAAAGGGCACTCCAAACGGAGTGCCCTAACATGTGCAAAGCCAATGCTTAACTCAATTTATGTAGCTTGAATTATTTGCCGCCTTTTGCTTTGTATGCTTCAATACCTTTGCCCAGCAGTTCAATACCTCTAGCCATATCTTCAGCTTTCAGGATGTAAGCGATACGCAGTTCGTCTCTGCCCAGACCGGGTGTTGCGTAGAAGCCTTCAGCGGGAGCGTACATAACTGTTTCATTGTTTTCTCTGAATTCGTTCAGCAGGAACAGCAGCAGATCTTCTGTATTTTCAACAGGCAGTTTGCATGTGATGTAGAAAGCGCCGCCGGGTTTCTGGCAAACAACGCCGGGGATCTTCATCAGTGCATCATAAGCAACGTCTCTTCTGTGTTCATATTCTGCTCTTACGCTATTGAAGAAGTCAGCAGGCAGTTTGTACATTGCTGTTGCGCCAACCATGTCCAGTGTAGGAACACACAGACGGCCCATAGCAATCTTGAATACCTGTGCCATGAATTCTTTGTTTTTGCAAACCATGCAGCCGATACGAGCGCCGCAAGCGGAGAATCTCTTGGAAACGGAGTCGATGATGATAACTCTGTCTTCGATGTCAGCCAGCTGACCGAAGGATGTCATTTCTCTGCCGTCGTAAGCGAATTCTCTGTAAACTTCGTCAGCCAGGATCCACAGATCATGTTCTTTCGCGAAGTCAGCGATCACTCTCATGTCTTCTCTGGACAGGATGCAGCCTGTAGGGTTACCGGGGTTAACGATGGAAATCATTTTTGTTTTATCTGTAACAACTGCTTCCAGTCTTTCCTTGATTGCATATTTGTAGCCTTCTTCAGCGTATGTTGTAACGGGTTTTACAACACCGTCAGCAGCCTGAATGAATGTCAGGTAGTTTGTGTAGTAGGGTTCAGCTACGATAACTTCATCACCAGGGTTGATGATGGACAGGAATGTCAGTGTCAGCGCTTCGGAACCACCTGCTGTGATCAGAACATCGTTTCTTTCCAGATTCATGTCGAATCTCTTGAAGTAATCAACGATAGCGTCCTGCAGTTCGGGCAGACCCCAAGAACCAGCGTAAGCCAGTACCTTCTGGTCAAAGCCTTTAACTGCTTCCCAGAATACGGAAGGTGTTTCGATATCGGGCTGACCGATGTTCAGGTGATAAATCTTAACGCCTGCTGCTTCAGCTGCGTCAGCCATAGGGTTAAATTTTCTAATAGGGGAGTTCTGCATTGCCTGCACTCTGTCGGAAATTCTCATGTTTTTCACTTCTCCTTTTGATATAGATATTTTGTATTTGAAGAACTGCGTACTCTTCTCGGAGGATCTTCGGCTCATTCTGCCGATACGCGCAACCCACATCCTGAAAAAAAGTTCAGCGTGTATCCAATCGCACAATGAATTCCTGAAAATCCCTACCCGAATACAGTATCAGTATACCACTTTTCCGGAGAAAGGCAAGGGGTACTGTGAAATTTTCTACAAACTCAGGTATTTTTGTATAGTTTTTCGTACATTTTTTTGAACGATGCGAAAAAATGTCCAACCGCATTCTGTGAAAAAGAGGAAAACAGACTGAAAAATAGTTCATTTTCTCTTTTTTGGGTAAAGTAAAATACGCTTTTATTGGCAAAAATGAAAACTGAACAATATCAGATGAAAAATTTTCCTGCTCTTTGTTTCCTTCGCACAGGAAAAATAAAAAATCGCACTGTTATGTTTTTATTCAATTAAACAAAAAATCCCTTTCATCTGAAAGGGATAAAAATATTGACAAAGTTATTTTGATGCCGCGGAAGGGTTCGGGAAACAAACTGTTCATTACTTTGCTACGCAAAGCAGGCTTTGCCTGCCGCCCCTTCTTGGGCGGTAAGTAGTTTCCCGAATAAAATCCGCAGGCGGCATGGCAGTTTGCTGACAAACCAGCCCAAAGGGCTGCTGCTACGCAGTGCCAGTAGTTCCGCTGAGGAAAACGGGAAGTTTCAAGGCTTTTAGCCGATGGAACTTATCCGTTTATTCTTCTGTTTCAACAAGTCGAAATCCTGATTTCGACTTAGGGGGCGACTGTGTCGACCCCAGTAGGCTTGTCTGCCAAGACCGGTGCCTTTCCCCTGTTGCCGACCGCTAAGCCTAAAATCTCCGCAATATCTCTGGTCTTCAGGTATGTTACGCCGTCCTTGCGGATGAGGCTGACGGTATACGCCTTATCATTATAAAAAATCGTTTCCTTTGTAACCATTTCGTCCTCCTTTCTTTCATAGGCAATATCCTTCAAGCGGAACCAATGCGTAAAGCCGCTGCCCGCAACAGCGCCGATTCGCACGCCGTAGGCACTGCCGTCCGCCGCGATGTATTTTCCGCCGCCGATGTAAATGCCGATATGCCCCTTGCGCCAAACCGCCGCCCCAATTGGTGCCTGCCCGATGGTCGCGATGGGGAATACCGCATCTGCTGTGTCATGATAGCCCTGCGAATTGCGGAGGATGCCTGTCCCCCACGAAATCAGACCACTGCAATCTACACAAACCTGCCCGATTTTCGCCGCGTCGCTCTCCCAGACCAGAGGGCCAAAGAGGATTCTCAGCCGGTCATACATCTTTTGTGTCAGCACCTCGCCCTTCATGCCATAAACATAAGGCGTGCCAAGCTTTCCTCTCGCAAATGCAACCAATTCATGCCCCGTCATTCCGCATCCCCCTTTTCCTGTGTCATGCTTTTCCTGTGCTGTGTGCCGAAATAAAATGCAATCACAATCGAAAAAATATTCAGAAACTGCCCACCGTCAATGCGGCTTGTGACTGCCAGAACGGAAAATACCAGCGTCAGCACCAATGTTACAATACTTTTCACCGTCAGCAGATTTCCGACGGCTTCTCTCCAGAATTCCTTCATTTCATTTCCCCCTTTCATTCGTGCGCCGATTGATTCAGATGCTTTTCCAGTCTCTGATAGGCATCACTGACATTGCCGTTTGCGCCAAGCTGCTTGAGCCCGTCCAGTGTTGCCAAAAGCCCGTAGCATATAACGCACTGCTCCTTTTTGATGTTCTCGATTTCCGCCTGCTGCGCCTTCTGCTGCTCCATCCAGTGAAAGCTGCGGTAAAGCAGAGCTCCAAGTGTGCCTAATGCTCCCAGAACGGTCGCAAAGCGGATAATCGTGTCCCCTGTAACATACATTTTGCTCTCCTCCTTTCTGTCATGGAGAATAGCAGCTGCCAAGTCTCAGGGAGTCTCAAGGTATAAAAAAGACGTTTCGGGGAATCGAAACGCCAAAAAGCTTCCTATTAAATTAAAATGGGATTTGCACTGCGCCACAAAAAAGGGTTCTTTTTTCACAAAAGAAAAAAGGCTACCATTTTTGATAGCCTTTTCCATTACGGAGATGGAGGGATTTGAACTGCCCACCTCGAAATATAGTCGCGCATTTTCCCTCGCTTTGCTCTGTCGTTGCGCTCCTTATTTCTCGCAGTTTCGGGCTCCCTCCTCCTGCCACCGGCAGCGGTCGCCCTCTACTCCCGCGCCACCGTGGCGCTTCGGGTTCCATTTCGCAAAATAAAAAAGACTATCCTTCGATAGTCTCTTTTCTACGGAGATGGAGGGATTTGAACCCTCGCGCCACGTTAATGACCTATACCCTTAGCAGGGGCACCTCTTCAGCCTCTTGAGTACATCTCCACAAAACGCCTACTGCAATAGCTAGTATATCAAAAACACCCCCTGTTGTCAAATACTTTTTCGCAAACGGGACAAAAAAATGGCGTTCACCATTTCTGATGAACGCCGAATTGCCTTATCGAGCGGTTTTGATTGTCACTGTTTTGGTTGCCTCATCCCAAGCAACCTCTGCGCCAAGCTCATCTGCCACGAAGCGCACGGGTACGAAGGTACGTCCGTCGATGATAACAGGTGCAACGCCGTATTTTTCAAGCATCTTGCCGATGGTCATCTTGATTTCCTTATCGTTGATGGAGAGCGTAACCTCTTTGGCCGCGCCGTTCCAATCCACCTTGCCGCCCAGAGCCTCGGTGATAATTCTGATAGGCACCAGAGTTCTGTCATTGCGGATGACGGGTGCAGCGTCGTAAATCACTGCTTCGTTATCCACGTTAACGATACGACTGCCGATTTGCAGCTTAATGGTCTTGCCTGCTTCAGCCGCGTTGCTATCATCCGCCGCATCCTTCTGCACGAATGTCGCATCCACGGAAACCTTGCCGACGGGCATGGTAAATGTATATTCGTTATCGTCCACCTTTTTCAGCTTTACGGTGCTGTTGTTTTTGTCCTTTACCGTCATCTTGTCCAGCTGATAGCCGCTGTCGGGGGTTGCCTTGATGGTCACTGTTTCGCCGGCTTCTGCCTTCGCAGGGGTAACGGAGATTTCGCCGTTTTCCGTCTTGCCTGTGCTTACGCCGTAGGTCGGGGCGGAGGTGTCAGAGGAGGAAGACGAGGATTTTCTGCGTGTTACGGAAACAACACAGCTTGCAGGTTCATAATTGCCGCCCATGTCTGTTGTAAATGTATACTCCATGGTTGCATTCGGCAAAGAAGCCTTTAAGCCCTCTACCTTAATACTGTCAACGTTGCATACAACCTTTGCTGCATCTCCTTCACAAACGCCATCAACCGTAAATGTAACACTGCCTGCGCCTTTCAATGTGCTATTATCTACAGTTAATTCTACCTTCTTGGGTGCAACTGTAAAAGGAATCGTTTTTGCAGCTACTTCGCTGTCAGCCCACTTATAATTATCTGCATCCTTCAAGGTTAAAACAACATCATACGCACCGGCATTCTTTCCGCCTTCATTCTTTGTAACCTCGTAATCAGCTGTTCCGGTTACATCTGCTGTCAATACTGTGCCGTTATAGATCTTGCTTTCCACCGTAGGCACTGCTACCTCTTTCTTTGTAATGGAAATTGCTGTCGCACTGCTTACGGCTGTTTTCTTTTCTGTATCCGTAATCTTAACGGTATAGCTTCCGCTGTCCGCAACATTTTTCACGGTATATGTAGCTTTTGTTGCACCTTCAATAGCTACGCCGTCCTTCTGCCACTGATATGTAACACCGGAAACAGGCGTTGCCGCTGTGAGAGTAACATTCCCGCCGTCATACTGCTTTGTCGCATTGCCTGTTACGGAAACTGTAGGTGCATTCAACGTCCACTGTGCATAAACAGTAATGCTTTCGGTGCTGGGAATATTCTCACCAACTGCATAGGCTATGCCTATGCCATCTGCCGCAGTATTCCATCCGGTAAATGTATAGCCGGCACGGCTAAAGCTGCTTGCTTTTGCAGGATGCTCCTTGCCTTTAATTTCAGCATACGTTTTTGCCGTTACGCCTCTGATATTCGCGTCATAAGTAACTTCAATCGTATTCGTAGAATCATTCAAAGTCCATTTTGCATAATAATTTCCGCCGTTCTGAGGCTCACCTGTATATGCCGTATCGGAAAAGTCTGCTTGCTGGTGCCATTCCACAGTATAACCCGGACGAGAAACAGCTGCAAAGCCTGTTTTTGTCATATCAACTGTTCCGCCGTTTGTCACATAGCAGGTTTTAGTCACAGAACCGGCTTTATTTTTAGCTAATAAGGCCTTTAAGATGTCGTTGTTATTTACATAAATATCCTTATGATTATTTGCCCATTCAGGTGCCACTTCGCCTTCTTTAGTATTATACCAGTTATTGATGCACCAATCCCCGATGGTAAAATCAGAAGAATAGACATCACTCATATCATAAATTTTCACAGGTGTTCTCTGAAAAGCACCGACACCAAGCGTTTTTACTCCGCCGGGAAGATACATTTTCAGCACTCTTGTATCATAAAATGCACCGTCTCCAATTGTTTCAAGTTTAGAATTCTTTGAAATATTTACCTCTGTAAGAGAAGTACATCTATTGAATGCCTGTTTCCCAATAACTGTTACGCTGTCCGGAATTGCAATGCCTGTAATGTTTGTCTGTTGAAAAGCACGATTCCCGATTGTTTCAAGTTTAGAATTCTTTGAAATATTTGCCTCCGTAAGAGAAGTGCATCCGTTAAATGCCTGTTCCCCGATAGCTGTTACGCTGTCCGGAATCGTAATACTTGTGATATTTGTATGTTCAAAAGCATGGTTCCCGATTTTTGTAATGCCGTTCCCGATTTCAAGTGTTTCCAAATTGGTACATCCACTTAAAAAATAATCGGGAATATCCTTAACCCCGTCACCAAGCTTTACCTCTTTAAGAGTATCCTTTTTCCCGTTCAGGTTGAAATTGATTGTCCCTGCACCCAGTTCAAAGGTTTCCAAGGGTGCGGCACCGGGCCAGTTTGTTCCCCAGCTCGCTACGGTATTAGAAGAAAGAACCAAGTTCTCATCCCCTTCGATTTTAAGGGACTTCAGAGAAGGACAGTTGATAAATACACCATTCCCCATCGATTTCACTTTACCAAGCTCTACGGATTCCAGCTTTTCGCATCCGCCGAAGGCATTCGAGCCAATACTTTCTATTTCTCCCTCAAAGATAACTTCCTCTAACGCTTTCAGCTGATAAGCAAAAGCGTCAGGCAATTCCTTTACATCCTTCTGAATAATCAGTTTTTTTATGCTGCTTCCAGTTAATACAACACTGGACGTTTTGTTGCCGTTGGGACTCTCGCCGCTATAAAAGTCCACATTCCCCGGATAGGTAAATGTATCAATATTTGCCAGATTACTCATGCCATAGGGGCCTACTTCTTTTATATCCTTCAAGCCATTGTCAAAATTGATAGTGTCAAATCCTGTTCCGCGGAATGCCGCCGTACAGATGGTGTCAATCCGTTCCGGCAGGGCAAGCTCACCGGTGTAGGTTTTTCCGTCTACTATACAGGTATTCAGGCTTTTATCTTTGTCAAAAAATCCGTAAGGAACGGCACTGCCTGTCAGCATTTCATGACCCGGTATCCAATAATCCGAAACATTTTTAGGCTTGAAATTTGTAAAATCAACCGTCGTAATCAAAGGGCAGTACGAATAAACACCGCTGCCGTAATAGGTTACGTTTTCATTAAATGTAATTGTCCCATTCAGCGCCAAATAAGAAAATGCATCTGTACCGATTCCTGTAATGCCATCTTCTACAATAACCTTTGTGATTGGAACAACCTCCTGTGTTGTTCTGTCAGCCTCGACATCGCTGAGTAAGGCTCTTCTCCAAGGAGCAATATCCCCCTCAAAGCTATCAATCGTAATATTTTTTCCGAAATAATCGGCAATGTTGCCTTCCCCCGAAATGGTCAAGGTATAGCCATCTACCTTTTCGTATCCGTCTTCATCTGTTGTTGCGTAGGAATATCCGTTTTCTTCCGCCTTGCGGTATAATGTATCGTCATTCTTTACCAGTTTCCACGAAACCTCATCTTCTTCCGTTGCACCGCAGTCCCCTTTTGCAAAAACTTCCCCTTCTGCAACGGCAGTTTCTTGGTCATCATCAGAAGCTGCGGAAATTCCATCTTCTATCTTTTCTTCCTTTACGAACTGCTCGGTCTTTTCCTGCTCTTCCTCCGCAGACTTTTCCCCTTTCTGCTCATCCTGCTCCACCGTTTTCTCCTGTGCCTGAGGGTCGTCCGTCCCCTCCGCCGCGAATGCCGGCACAGAAACCATACTTGCCGCTACGGTCAGCGCAAGTGCCTTCGCATAATAATTTTTCTTCATATTTTTTCCTCCCTTTTATCCGTACTTTCTTTATACCCAATGCGAATAAATTCCTTTTTTCTTCACAAACAGAAAAAGCACCGCCCCTATCCGGCAATGCTCGTTTTTTTGCAGCTGGCTGCCAGTTGAAAGGCCCTGTAGCTTTGCGTCATAGGCTTTCGCCTACTTTGCCGAATTATGCTTGTTTTCTGCGGAATTTATTATTTCATGCAATTCGAATTATAGCAAAAAGGGATTTCTATTACAACCTTAATTTATAAAAAATATCCTAATTTGTAATATTTTTTCGTAAGAGGGTGGTTTTGTTTCGTTTAAAGGCACTACAATAAAAAAAGGCAATCCAAGGGGATTGCCTTTTCATGAGAGATATCTTATTTTACTGCAGCAGCTGCTTCAAATCCTCCTCCGGAGTCGTGATTGGTGCAATCCCGAAATTCTCCACAAGGTACTGCAGCACATTGGGCGAAACAAATGCCGGCAGGGTAGGGCCAAGGCGAATATTCCTGATGCCCAAATACAGCAGGGTCAGCAGGATACACACCGCCTTCTGCTCATACCAGGAAAGCACCATAGACAGCGGCAAATCATTCACGCCGCAGCCGAACGCATCGGCAAGCGCAACGGCAATCTGAATCGCACTGTAAGCATCATTGCACTGCCCGATATCCATCAGACGGGGCAGACCGCCAATGGTGCCAAGGTCAAGGTCATTGAAGCGGTATTTGCCACAGGCAAGCGTCAGCACAACCGTATCCGCAGGGGTCTGTTTTACGAACTCCGTATAGTAATTGCGTCCGGGACGCGCCCCATCGCAGCCTGCAACAAGGAAGAAATGTCTGATTGCGCCGGCTTTCACAGCCTCGATGACTTTATCCGCCACCCCAAGCACAGTACCGCGGGCAAAGCCTGTCATCACTGTATTGCCGCCATTGATGCCTGTAAACATTCTATCCTCGGCATAACCGCCCAGCTCCAGTGCCTTTTCGATCACAGGGGTGAAGTCCTTATCCGCGCCGATATGCGTCATTTCGGGATAGGATACCACCTCTGTGGTGAATACGCGGTCGGCATAGCTTGCCTTCGGCGGCATCAGGCAGTTGGTGGTAAACAGCACCGGCGCAGGCAGCTCTGCGAATTCCTTCTGCTGATTCTGCCATGCTGTGCCGAAGTTGCCCTTGAGATGCGCATACTTTTTCAATTCGGGATAACCGTGTGCAGGCAGCATTTCGCCGTGGGTATAAATATTGATGCCCCTGCCCTCGGTCTGCTCCAGCAGCAGCTTGAGATCATGCAGATCGTGACCGGAAATCACAATAAACGGCCCCTTTTCCACAGTCAGCGGAACGGTAACAGGTACAGGCGTGCCATAGCTTTCGGTATTTGCCTGATCCAGAAGCGCCATGCACTTGAGGTTTTTCTCACCAACCTCCATCACGATGGGCAGCAGCTCCTCCATGCCCCAATCCTCGCCAACAGCAAAAAGCGCCTTTGCAAAGAAATCGTTCACCGCATCATCGGTATAGCCCAGCACCAGAGCATGATGCGCATAGGCCGCCATGCCGCGCACCCCGAACAGAATCAGTGATTTCAGGCTGCGGATATCCTCCTGCGCATTCCAGAGCCTTGCCATATCGTAATCGGCAGCGCGACCGCACGGAGCAGCGCAGTCCGAACAGTCAGGCACAAGCCTTGCCTTTTCCGCATGTACGCGGTCAATCAGCTCGCGCAATGTCTTTTCGTTGAAGCTTACATTTGTAACGGTGGTAAATAATCCCTCAATCATCAGCCGCCATGTGCCGTCATTCACATCGGGGGCATTGTCCGTTGCGCGCGCAAGCCCGATCAGCGCCCCTGTCAGTTCATCCTGCAGCTGTGCCACATCAGCGGTTTTGCCGCAAACGCCTGCATTTCCCGTACAGCCGGTACATCCTGCCGTCTGCTCACACTGAAAACAAAACATCCTGTTTTTCATACAATCGCCTCTCTTTCTTTTTTATCCTCTTTATTCTTCTTTTTTTATCCTTTTTTTATTCTTCTTTTTTAATCCAGAATTCTGCCATCTGTGGAGATGGTCACAACCTGCCATGGAATAAATTTTCCACTCTGCTGTAATGCCGTTTTTGCCGCAAATTCCAGACCACCGCAGCAGGGAACCTCCATGCGGACAATGGTGACACTTTTGATATCATTCTCGCGAATGATTTCGGTCAGCTTCTCGGAATAATCCACACTGTCCAGCTTCGGGCAGCCCACAAGGGTGATATGCCCCTTGATGAATTTTTCGTGGAAGGCGGCATAGGCATACGCGGTGCAGTCTGCGGCAATCAGCAGCTTTGCGCCGTCAAAATACGGTGCGCGTACGGGAACCAGCTTAATCTGCACAGGCCACTGGGACAGGCGGCTGACCGCCTCTGTATTGCAAGCCACGGCGGATTCTTCGTGTGCAATCGTTCTGGACTGACTTCCCGGACATCCGCAGGGGAGTGTCATCCCTTCTGTCTGCATTTTTTCCTGCAGCCTTCTGCGCTTATTTTCCTCCACTGCCTTTTCATCATACGCTGCCGCTTCGCGCTCCACAAAGGTAATCGCGGCAGTGGGGCAGGTAGGCAGGCAATCGCCCAGACCATCGCAGTAGTCATCGCGCATCAGCTGCGCCTTTCCGTTTACCATAGCGATTGCGCCTTCGTGACAAGCGGCGGCACAGGCACCGCAGCCATTGCATTTATTCTGATCAATTTCAATGATTCTTCTTTTCACAATAAAAACCTCCTTGCTTTTTTGTTTTCATTATAGTATGCTAAATTCAACAAGTCTGTTGAATTTTCAACGAAAAGAGGGTTTTTATGAAAGAATTTTTTCCCATCATCCGTTCCTCTCAGCTTTTTTCGGGCGTTTCCGAGGAGGAACTGACCGCAATGCTCTCCTGTCTGGAAACAAGAAGGGAAAGCTTTCCCAAGGATGCCCTGCTACTGCGCATTGGGGATACGGCAGATGCCATCGGTCTGGTGCTGTCCGGCAGTGTTCTAATCATACAGGAGGACATCTGGGGCAACCGCAACATCATTTCCAAGGCAGGGGTGGGGCAGACCTTTGCCGCCGCCTATGCCTGCGCGCCCGGCTCTGTGCTGAATGTAAGCGTTGTGGCGGAAACGGCTGTTACGGTGCTGTATTTGAACATAAAGCGTGTGCTGCATGTGTGCTCCTCCGCCTGCACGCATCATAGCCATATCATCCGAAATCTGCTTGGCGAGCTTGCGGAGAAAAACCTGCGCTTCAGCGAAAAGCTGACCCACATGGGGCAGCGCACAACGCGCGCAAAGCTGATGTCCTATTTTTCCGCAGAGGCACAGCGGCTCGGAAAATATGAATTCGATATTCCCTTTTCCAGACAGCAGCTTGCGGATTACCTCGCGGTGGAGCGCAGCGGACTTTCGCTGGAGCTTGGGAAAATGCGGGATGAGGGTCTGCTGGATTTTCATAAAAACCATTTCGTTTTGAAGGTATAACGCCAATAAAAAAGCAGAAACTCCTTTTTCGCAGGAGCTTCTGCTTTTTGTTTGCTTATTTCATTCCGTTTTCAACGAAGCGGTGGAGCATCGCCGCAATCTCGGCACGCGTAGCAGTGCCATTCGGATAAAGAAGATTGCTGTCGCCCTTTACAAGGCCGGTATTCACCGCCCACGCCATCGCGCTCATCGCATAATCGGAAATGCTCTCGTAATCGCCGAACTCCCGAATTGCCATGCCGCCCTGTGTGGTATCATAGCCCTTATACTGCGCGTAGCGATAGAAAATCGCCGCAAGCTGTTCACGGGTAATCGGATCCTTCGGGGCAAAGCTGCTGTTGTCGTAGCCGCCCATAATGCCGTTTTGCTGTGCCCATGTCACCGCATCATAAAACCATGCCGTACCGGAGCCACGCACAACATCGGTAAAGCTGTTTTCTCCCTCGACAGCAGGGCTGCCCTCCATGCGGTAGAAAATTACCGCAATCTGCGCACGGGTGGTGTTCGCATAAGGCGCAAAGGCTGCCGCATCCATGCCGGACATCAGACCCTTTTCGTAGCTAAACAAAACATCCCGATAAAACCAATCGCCTGCATTGACATCCGCAAAGGGATTCTTCACTGCGTCCGGCTCTCTCTTTTTCCAGTCTGCATAAACCGTTTTGCTGCCGCTCAGCTTGATTTCCGTAATCCTCTGCGTCAAATCCTTGTCGGCATACCAGCCGCCGAAGTCATAGCCGTCGCGCATCGGGGTATAGGCGGAAAGGTCAAGCGTTTTGCCGCGGGCTGCGCGGATTGCCTGCATGCTGTCGCCGCCGTTGGTTTCAAAGGTCAGCGTGTAGTAGGTCGTGCCGCCGCCACCACCACCGCCGCTACTGCTTGCATTCCTTTCAAAGATTGCCTTTACGGTTACATGAGCCGCCGGCATGGTAAATTTGTTGTCCTCGATTTCCACATTGTCGGAAACAACCTCCCACTTCTTAAAATGATAGCCGCTGTTCGGCGTAGCAGTCAGACTTACTTCCGCGCCCATACTTGCAGGAGCAGGGGCAGCCGATGCAGTGCCGTTTCCATCATTTTCCACCGTCACGTTGTATGTATTTGCTTCCCACTGCGCTGTAAGGGTCATGGTATATTTGGCTCTATCCGTTTCAAAATCCCATTCTGTATTTACGCCGTTGTTATCGTAACACCAGCCCTCAAACGTATGCCCCTCTTTGGTTGGCTCGGGGGTCGGAACTAAAAGTTTTGCTCCGCCTTTACTCCAAACCACCTCCTGCCTGCTGCTCTTATCTCCATTGTTCGGGTCAAAGGTGATGGCAAGTTGACCGTTCAGGGGCTCCGCTTGGCTGAAATCGCCGCCTAAAATCGCCCCTAAGTTGTTCGTGACACTGCCCGTAAATACGCCGCCGGCAATAGTGCCCGCTTTGTTATTGATTACTGCACCGGAAAACTCAGTACTGCCGGCAGCCTCCTCGGTTCCTGTGATTACCGCATATCTACTAGCAACAGCATTTGTCACATCACCGAAAATCTCACCGCCGTAAGCATTTAATCTGCTATCATTGGCTACATTTGTGTAAATTTTTGCAGCGCCGCTTATGGTAAGTACAGCCGCTTCAGTAGCATCATTGTACACATGACTTTCGTCAGTCTTGTCCTCTTTACCAATCATGCCGCCGCTCATGGTGAACTCCCTGCGGTTAAGCACCCCACCGGTCGGTCTCTCCTTTATGGCAGTGCAGCCTTTAATTGTACCACTCTTCATAATAAATGCGCCTAAATTATAAACGCCGCCACCCTGAGAGAACAAATAGTCTGACGGATTAGCCGTACACGAAAGGATAGCACCGTTACGCAGGGTAAATACACCAGGTCCATTTGCATCGCTGTTGTCAGTGTACACACCGCCGCCGAGTCGTGCAGTGCAGCTGCGAATCTCAGAGTCATGATCCATCGTGAATTTGCATGCCGGATTAACCGCTACACCGCCACCATACCCGCTCGCCGTACAGCCGATAATGCTGCTGTCTGTCATGGTAAATTCGCTGGATGCATCTGTTTGGCTGTCATCGTCAAGATACACGCCACCACCATCTTTAGCCTGACAGCCGACAATGCTGCCCCCGGTCATATGCAGCTTTCCGCCGGGCGCGACATACACGCCGCCGCCGTTTTGTGCCTTGCCGCCGGTGATAATGCCGCCCTTGACGGTTTTGCTGGTGGTACTGTCATCACTGACCAGTTCCCACAAACCGTTGGTGTTCTGGGCAAATTTATGCGCTTTGTTTTTGTTACTGTCCGCAATCGTCAGTTCGCCGCCTTGCTCCACCTTGATTACACTGCCTTCACCCGTCCTTTGCAGCACAAAGCCGTTCAAATCCAGCGTCACAGCGCGGTTGACCGTCAGTGTATCACTGATAGGAATATCTTGCTCCAGTGTAATCTTGGAAATGTTGCTGTCTCCTAGCGCGGAAGTCAAATCCGCCGCCGTGGAAACCTCCGCCTCTCCGCTTCTGTTTGACAGGGTAGTCATTTCCTCCTGCTCCGTTTCTGCCGCCGATACCGGCACAGAAGCCGTAGAAAACAGGAAGCAGGTGCAAAGCAGTGCCGTGTAAATCCGTTTTCTTTGTTTTTTCATTCGTTTTTCCTCCCTCCATTGCTGTCATGTCATTTCCTTTTCCGTATCCCGCTCCTTCCTTTTTTCTGCGCCATGCAAACACCGCAGAAAGAGCCTTTCACTTATATAGGTACAAAAAAACAGAAAAACTCTCACCTAAAAATCAAATTTTTTTAAAAAAAATAAAAAAATCAGCTTGCCTGCCGCCAGAATCCCCACAGGCAAAAGATACGCAATATACTGCGCTGTGCCGCCGTAGGCAATCAGCAGGTTATAAATTGCGTGAAAGGTAATCGCCGCCCCAAGCAGTCCGCAGGTTCCGGCAATTTTCAGCCACGTCCGCCGCCACACATACGCAAGCCCGCCGCCGACGATGGCTCCGCAAATGACATGCATTGCTCCCGTTCCGATGCCACGGAAGAAAATAAAAGAGAAATATGCGGCTCCGTTTTGAATCAGATAGCAGATATTTTCAAAGGTAGCAAAGGAAAGCGCAGTAATCACTGCGGCAATCCCAATCTGCCGCGCCTTCGGCTCAAATACCAAAAGATAAAAGAGCAGCGGCAGCAGCTTCATCCCCTCCTCCACCACAGGCGCAATCTCCACAGTGGCGGCAAAGGCATCCGCCCCATACAGCGCGGCGAGAAAGGTATTGAGATATGCAGAAAGCAGGCACATGCCCATTCCCGCAAAGCAGAACAGAAAAGCCCCTGTATGCCGTTTTCCCATGCACAGGGCGGCAATCAGCAGAGGCGATGCCATACAGATAAAAATATTTTCCATATATGTCATGCCTGCACCGCCTTTCCTGTGGCAGGCAGCAGCGCGAATATGCAGCCCGTCAGCAGAACATCAAACCCATAATAGAGGAAGGAAGCCAAATCCCCCTGCCGGAAGCAGCCGGAAGTCCAAAGGATATATTCCGCCGCCACATAGCACAGCACCCCGATATGGAAATATCGCAGCTGCCGTGCCGCTCCCGTCTGCGTTCGCGCATAAGTAAGCCCCCGTATCGCATGATAGGAAACGGCAATCATCATGCCGCACCAAAGCAGATTCGAGAGAACATCCCCAAAGGTGCAGTAAAATATACATAAGGGAACGCCTATCAGGAAGGCAATCCGCGCCCTTCGGCACACAAAGCCTCTTTCCTCCGCAGAGGAAAGGGAGTATTGCAAAATAGAAAGAAAAATAACGCTTGCCACCCAGCCAAACTCCGATACATAAAAAACCTGCGGCGTTTTTGAGAACAGAAACAGATACAGCGTCCAGTACAAAGAGCCGAGCGCAAAACAGCCATAAAAGCAGGTCAGCAGAAAATACGCCTGCTTTCTGCCCTTCAGATATCGCATCCCGCTCAGGCAAAAGCCCAGCAGGGTAACAGAGAATTGCACAAAGTTATCGGCAAGTTCCATTCGCATTGTCCCCCTTTTGCTCCTCCGACTGTTCGTCCTTATGCAGCAGGCAGATACGGAAGCACGCGATTGTCACACACACACCAAGGATAAAGGCGAGCAGTCCGGTCACGATATATCCAAGCGCAGCACTGCCGCCTAGCATTGTTGCCGCTGTTCCAAAGCCGGAGGATATGCCCGGCTCCATTCGATTGACCATATCGGGCATAAAAAGGGAAACCCCAACGATTACCGCAAGGCACGCCGCCACGCCGAAAAGGGCAGCGATTCGTTCCTGCCGCTGCCTTCTCCGACGCTCCTTTTCCGCAATCCGCCGTTTTACCTCTGCAATTCGTTCCTCATGACTCCGCATTTGTGATTCCCTCCCGTTCCAGTAATCCGCGCAGACGGCCCTTGCCCCGATACACCATATTGGTAATCTGCTTCTCGCTTTTCCCCATGACATCAGCAGCCTGCAAATAGCTCATGCCCTCAAAATAGACCAGATAAAGCGCCTCTCGGTAATCCGGATTTAACGCAGCCATGCAGAAATGCAGAATCCGATCCCGCTCCTTTGTGCGGACAACCTCCTCCACCAGCGTCTGTCCGTCCGGCTCCTCGGTCAGGTTATCCAGGCTGAAGAAAAGCCGCCGTCTGCTTTTGCCGCGTAAAGCCATGTGCCGTGCCGCTTTATACAGATAGGCCTTTAAGCCGCCGTCTCGAATACGTGGCCTTTTCGTAAATAAATAGGAAAAGACTTCGATCATCAAATCCTCCGCTTCGTGAACGTCATGCAGATAGCCGTTGATATATAAGGTCAGCGGATTGCCGTATTTTTTCATCAATGCCACAAGCCCCGCTTCATCGCCGCAAAGATATCGCCTGTAAAGCTCCTCATCCATCGCCATGCCATTCACTTCCTTTCCACCGCATCCCCTCAGCACAGAAAGGCATTGCGCCGCAAAAGGATGTCCTCTGTCTGAAATACTATCTCCAGTATATGCGAACATCCGCATAAATTCAAGATTTTCGTCGTCAATCGCCTCTGCATGCCGTCGGCAGAATTTTCCAACCTGCTCCGATGCGGAAATCTGCATCTTCTCCCCCTGTCCCGTCAGAAATCCTTAAAACTGCGGACTGACTGCAACCAACTTGCTTTTCTCGCAAAAATCCCCTATGATAAGCTTAAATTAGTTATTTTTTCGCAAAGGAGGAACCTTCTATGGATAAGGATTTTCTGAAATTTATGTCATTCGTCGCCTTTATGGAGGCAAAAAAAGAAGCAGAACGGGATTGCTCTGCCGAAGCTGCGGAATGGCAGGAGCCCATCCCTACCGTCAGAAGAAAGCCAGACCCTGCTACAGAAGCGTTTCTTCTCAGCCGCATCCGGATGCCCGAAAAGCCGGTAAACAAAATGGGGTCCGGCGAAAAGGTTTACATGGGTATCGGCATCATCGGTCTGTTTGATGCCGCTTTCGGTCTCTTCCTGATGGACTCTTTTTATTTTTTTGTCGGGCTTGTTGTCGGTGTTTCCTTTATCATCATGGCAACCTCAAATGCAAAAAAGAGATATGATGAAAAGCTGGCAGAATATGAGCTGGCACAGAGGGACTTCCCTGCTTATCAGAGAAAAATGCTCGCAAGCAGAGGCTCGGAAAATAAACGGAATGATTGGAGAGGAACAGATAATGTCACAAAAAAGGAGTACCATTCTTATCTGGGTCGCAGTCATTTTTATTCTCAGTATCGCATGCTTGATTACCGACCGCAACAATCTTGCAGAAAGAACGCTTTATTCCTCACAGGAGGAAATGCAGTCCGCCCTACAGGATACCTTTGTATATTACACCGCGAGAGGGGAACGGCAGGCATGGAGCATCCATGGCGATACCGCAATACAAACCTATGAAAACGGCGCAGTATTTTCGTATACCATCACGAAATGGCATCCGCACCGCGGTGCGCTGACGCTCACACTAGACACCACAGCACAAAAGGAAACGCTGTTTGTTGCACTTAATGGCTCTCTGTTTGATCAGCATAAGCATGTCTTTCGTCAGGAAGCACAGCTTGCCTCCTCCGACAGAAGTACGAGGCGCAAGCCTGTTTCCGAGCAGAATCAGCCTGCTCCGCAGAATAAACCCTCTGAGCAGAGTAAGCCTGCTAAAATAACTCCCACCCCCGTATACACCGCCCCCAAATCGCAGAAAAAGCCCGAACTGCCCGATTGCGACGACTACGAAGACTATGAGGATTTCATGGATGACTGGGACGGCTATATGCCGGATGGCAGTAATGCAGAGGATTACTGGGAGGATTGGTAAGAACGGTATGCAGAAAGGAGTATGCACATGAACGACAGAAAAATGGTCTTAGACGGCATGATGGGACTGGTGGTCGGGGACGCATTGGGGTGTCCCGTTCAGTTTCTCGACAGAGAGGAGCTTCGGGAGCGTGGAGCCGTCACCGAAATGGAGGGCTACGGCACCTATAACATGCCCCCCGGCACATGGACGGATGACAGCAGTATGGCACTTGCAACCCTCGCGAGCATCAACGAAAGGAACGGCATCGACCTGCGCGATATCATGGAACGCTTTCTCGATTGGGAATTTCATGGCGCATATACCCCCTTCGGTAAGGCATTTGATGAGGGGAATACCTGCAGCAACGCCATCTATAAGTATCGCGACAGCCACGACCTCACGACCTGCGGCGAAACGGACGAATATTCCAACGGCAATGGCGCATTGATGCGAATTCTCCCTGTCTGCCTGTATTTCATCCAGAAGGAAGATATTTCGGATGCAGATGCCCTTCGGCAAATCCATCTGGCAACAGGACTTACGCATAATCATCTGCGGTGTCATATCGCAAGCGGATTATATTATTTTATCGCAAAAGCCATCGTCACAATGGCACCAAAAAATGCCGATTTGAAAACCTGTATCCAGTGCGGCGTAGAAAAAGGCTTTGCTTTTTATCACACGCCCGAAAGCCTTGCGGAGCTGATGTACTTCCAGAGATTGCGCGACTTAAATGAATTTTTCTCCCTGCCCGAAGATGCAATCCAAAGTGACGGCTATGTTCTGCATGCTCTGGAAGCGGCAGTCTGGTGTCTGCTTCATACCGATCGCTTTCGGGATTGCCTGCTCCACGCGGTCAATCTCGGCGATGATACCGATACCATAGCCGCAATCGCAGGAGGGCTTGCAGGGCTGTACTATCACTATGAAGCCATGCCGCAGGAATGGCTGGATGCGATTCAGAAAAGGTATTGGATAAAAAGGCTGTGCCTGCAGGAGCTTTAGCAAAAAAACAGGACTTCTTTTCAGAAGTCCTGTTTTTTTGTAGCCTACTCATTTTCAATTCTTCATCTTCTGCACTCGACTCGCCCATTTCCTCCAGTGCAGCAAGGTACTGTCTGAAAATATTCTCTTTAGATTTTTCTATGCAGGATAAATATTGGGGCTCCTTCATCATTCTGAAAAGCTCCATTCTTGTCGGAACTTTTCCGTGCAAGGCTGTCTTTATTCGATAATACTCACTTCTTGTCCACGAATTTACTATCATTGCAATCACCCTTCATTTCGTTTTCTCAGAATCAGATTCAGCCACCGTTCGTCTCCTCTTTCCGGTCGAACATCGCCGGTAATCCATTTCTCCTCTATGTCAAAGCCGCCTGTTTCATTTAACAGTTCCGCAAATGCTTCTTCTGTCATATCAAGAAAATATCTTCCCCTTCGCTCTCCCTCAAAAGTCCCATATTTAAATGAAAGATAGGCAATCCCCTCTTTCTTGAGTGCAAGCAATATTTTTTTCAGCACCTCTTTTAATTCATTATGGGTTAAATGAAGAATGGACGCACACGCCCAAATCCCATCATACTTTTCATATTCCTCCAATTCCTGAAATAACATTTGCTTCACTTCAATACCCGCATATCGACTTGCCGCCCGACACATCTCGGCAGAACCATCTACCGCCTCCACAAAATAACCTCTATTTAGAAAACATTTTGTGTCACGCCCCGAACCACAGCCAAAATCTAAAATCAAAGCACCCTTTTCCAGCTTGCTCAAAAAAAGCTCTTGTACTTCACTAAAATCGACATTTCTTGTTTCACGGATAAAATTTTCTGCATTTTGTTCATAATATAACAAGGTTTTTCTCATACTTTAACTCCCTCATATCCAATAGGCTCTTAAAGCATAATATCATCTTCACCGTCTCTCAGCAAGCCTTCTGCCGATAACCACATAAAAACAGGACTTCCCCTGCGGGAAGTCCTCATTTTTTCTCTCTATAAAATTAGTACAGCTTAGCCCCTGCCGGGATTCTGTCATCAACCATCAGAAGGTTCAGTCCCTCGTGACCGTCTTCCTCGTGTACTGCCGAAATCAGCATACCCTCGGAATCAATGCCCATCATTTTTCTGGGGGGCAGGTTCACAATAGCGATTGCTGTCTTACCAACCAGCTCCTCAGGCTCATAATAGTCGTGAATACCGCTTAAAATCACGCGATCCTTACGTTCGCCGTCATCCAGCACAAACTTCAGCAGCTTTTTGGATTTTGCAACTGCCTCACATGCCAAAATCTTAACCGCACGGAAATCGGATTTTGCAAATGTATCAAAATCTACCGTTTCTTCAAAAATCGGCTCAATCTTCACGTTGGAGAAATCAACCCTCTCAGCGACCTTTGCTGCAGGCGCTGCTTCGGAAGTCTTGGATGCCTTCTTATCAGCGTCCAGAGGCTTCATGGTCGGGAACAGGATAACGTCTCTGATAGAAACGGATTCCGTCAGCAGCATAACAAATCTGTCGATACCAACACCCAGACCACCTGTAGGGGGCATACCGTATTCCAGAGCAGTCAGGAAGTCCTCATCAATCATATTTGCCTCATCGTCACCGTTTTCGCGCAGATATTCCTGATATTCAAAACGCGCACGCTGGTCGATGGGATCGTTCAGCTCGGAGTAAGCGTTGCCGTATTCTCTGCCGACAATAAACAGCTCGAATCTTTCTGTAAATTCGGGTTTGTCGGGTTTTCTCTTTGTCAGAGGAGAAATTTCTACAGGGTAATCAATGATGAAGGTAGGCTGAATCAGGTTCTTTTCTACGAATTCTTCAAAGAACAGGTTCAGAATATCGCCCTTTACATGGCGTTCTTCAAATTCTACGCCCTTTTCTGCCGCGATTTTCTTTGCTTCCTCTGTATCCTTCACCTGGTCGAAATCAACGCCTGTAAACTGCTTTACGGCATCTGTCATTGTGATTCTTTCGAAGGGCTGACCCAGATCCAGATCATAGCCGCCGTAGGTAATCTTTGTTGTGCCCAGCACGTTCTGTGCTACGGTGCGGAACATTTCTTCCGTAATGTCCATCATGCCCTTGTAATCTGTGTAGGCCTGATACAGCTCCATCAGGGTGAATTCGGGGTTATGACGAACGGAAATGCCCTCGTTTCTAAATACACGACCGATTTCATATACTCTTTCAAAGCCGCCGACAATCAGTCTCTTCAGGGGCAGCTCCAGCGCGATACGGCAGTACATATCAATATCCAGTGTATTGTGGTGTGTGATAAAGGGTCTTGCGGATGCACCGCCGGGGATGGTCTGCAAAACGGGAGTTTCTACCTCTAAGAAGCCCTTTGCGTCCAAAAATCTTCTGATTTCCGTAATAATCTTGGAACGCTTGATAAAGGTATCTCTGGATTCGGGGTTTACAATCAGGTCTACATATCTCTGTCTGTAGCGCAGCTCCTGATCCTTCAGACCATGGAACTTTTCGGGCAGAACCTGCAGGCTCTTGGAAAGCAGAACAACCTCTTTTGCATGTACGGAAATTTCGCCTGTTTTTGTTTTGAATACAAAGCCCTTAATGCCGATGATATCACCGATGTCATATTTTTTGAATGCAGCGTAATCCTCCTCGCCGATGTCATTCTTGCTGACATAGGACTGCATCAGACCGTTTCTGTCCTGAATATTGCAGAAGGATGCCTTCCCCATGATACGCTTGCTCATCAGTCTGCCTGCGATGCAAACATCCTTATTTTCCAGCGCATCAAAGTTCGCTCTGATTTCGTCGCTGTGGTGTGTCACATCATATTTTACAATCTGGAAGGGGTCCTTGCCTGCTTCCTGCATCTGTGCCAGCTTTTCTCTTCTGATTCTATTCTGTTCACTCAGCTCCTGCTGGGTCAACTCCTTATTTTCTTCTGCCACTTTTCTTCCTCCTGTCCGTTCTTTTGTAATGGTTTTATTTTGTAAATCTCAGCACCTTGAATTCCACTTCGCCGTCAGGTGTTTCAATCATAATGATATCGTCCTTTTTATGTCCCAGAAGTGCCATGCCGACAGGGGATTCGTTGGAAATTCTGCCGTTCATGGGGTCTGCCTCGGCAGAGCCTACAATGGTGTATTCCATTTCCTCGTCAAATTCCACATCCAGCACCGTTACGGTTGTACCCAGGCTGATGGTATCCTTTGCACCCTCTTCTTCATCGATAACCTCCGCATTGCGCAGCATTTTTTCCAGCTGCACGATACGCGCTTCGATTTCTGCCTGTTCTTCCTTCGCTGCATCATATTCGGCGTTTTCGGAAAGGTCACCCTGACCTCTTGCTTCTTTGATTTTTTCTGCTACGTCTTTTCTGCGGACGGTTTTCAGGTTTTCCAGCTCCGCCTCCATGTTTTTCAGACCGTCATAGGTCAAAACAACTTTCTTTTCTGTCATGGGTGTGTCACTCCTCGTTTTAGTCTCATTTCATGCTTTCCTCGTTTCAGACAAGGAAAAAAGGAAGGCTTGCGATTACCCTCCCGAACTATCGTAATATTATATACTGATTCCGACCGGATTGTCAACGCTTTTTCCTTGAAAAATCAAGGCTTCTTATCCGGATGCAGCTTTATTTTTACCCTTTTGCCAAAGGCGGAAAAGCCCGAAACGGCAAAGCCCTTCTCCTGCAAGGCGGAAAACAGCCGCTCCCCATCCCAATCCTCTGCCGAAAAGCCTTCCCGAAACGCCTCGCAGCCAAGGTATGCCCTTGCCTCGGCAAGCCTGCCCTCCGCCTGCTCTCCGCCCTCTGCCGCCATGCGGAAAAAGAACCCCTCCGCCGCCGAAATATCCGGACGCAGACTCCTAAGCCGCCGCAGAACAGGGCGATTGCCTGCGAAATCCAGCCAGATGCACCCTCGCTTCAGAATATGCTCATAGGCACGCTGCTCCATGCCGCAGGAAAGCACCACATCCGCCGCCCCAAGCGCAGCATTTTTCGGGGAGGAAAAGACCTCCGCCATCAAGCCGCGCTCCGCATAAAGCCGCTGCACCACGCCCTCTGCCGTTTCCGGCTCCTGCGTAAAAATTGCAAGGCGATTCACCTCATTTCCCAGAGAGGAAATCACCCTCCCCCAAATATGCGGCTCGCCCCCTACCAGAAGAAATGCCGATTCCTCCGGATTTCTGCCCTGCCGGCGCAATGCCTCTGCCGCACCCGCGAAGGCAAAAAGCTGTGCCAGCCTGCGCCCCTCGGCAAAGGGAAGCCGCTCTCTGGGAAATTCTCCCTCGGCAGGCGGCACAATGATGGCGGCACCCGCTTCCTCCAGGGCAGCCAGAAGGCGCACCGCCCCCCTTCTCCAATCTGCTGTCAGTACGGCTGTCCGCTCTGCCTGCAAAATGCCTGTCAGTACCCCGTCCACTCGTGTCAGTGTGTACGGGTAAGTGTCCACTGTTTTTCTCTGTCTCCACCGCTGTGGCAGCAGCTTTGTCCACTTAGGAAGGACAGGCTCCTCCCCTTCTTCCAGAAATCGCACTCTTGCCGGTTCCATGCTCTATTCCCCCTTTTCCGATAGGCTTTTTCCCTGTTTTGTCAGAGAAATTCGCCTGTTTTTTCCTTAAAATTCCATACGATTTCAAAAAATTACATCCGTTTGTACTTTTCTTAATGCAAAACTCACAAGTATTTAATTTTGTACACAAAATACAAGTTCTTTTTCTCGTACAGTATTGACAATAAAATTTCAATAATCTAACATAAAATATACAAAAGATAGCAATTTCCCATTCAAACGGGAACCCGATACAGGATAACAAATCACTATTTCTATCCCTTATTATTTATATGAAAGGAGTCCACACCATGAACACAAAAATGATGAAAACCATGGATGGTAATGAAGCTGCGGCATACGTTTCTTATGCCTTTACAGAGGTCGCAACGATTTACCCCATCACTCCCTCCTCCCCTATGGCGGAGCACGTAGACAGCTGGGCTGCAAACGGCAAAAAGAATATCTTCGGTCAGACCGTGCGTCTGCTGGAGCTGGAATCCGAAGCAGGTGCCGCAGGCGCAATGCACGGCGCTCTGGAGGCAGGCACACTGGCAACAACCTATACCGCATCTCAGGGGCTGCTGCTGATGATTCCCCCGATGTACAGAATCGCAGGGCAGCTGAAGCCCGGCGTATTCCACGTTGCATCCAGAACCGTTGGTACACATGCCTTCTCCATCTTCGGCGATCACTCCGACGTTATGTCCTGCCGTCAGATTGGCTGTGCAATGCTTTCCTCCGCATCCGTACAGGAGGTTATGGACTTGGCAGGTGTGGCACACCTTTCCGCAATCAAGGGCAGCGTTCCCTTCATCCACTTCTTCGATGGCTTCCGTACCTCTCATGAGCTGCAGAAAATCGAAGTAATGGACTATGAGGATCTGGAAAAGCTGGTGGATCAGGAGGCACTGAAGAAATTCAGAAAGAATGCACTGAATCCCGAACACCCCGTACAGCGCTCCACCGTACAGAACCCCGACGTATTCTTCCAGAACAGAGAGGCATGCACACCCTTCTACACCAGACTGCCTGAAATCGTAGAGGAATACATGAACGAAATCAACAAAATCACAGGCAGAAATTACAAGCTGTTCAACTACTTCGGCGCAGCTGACGCAGAGCATGTTATCGTAGCGATGGGCTCCGTAACAGGCGTTGCGCAGGAGGTTGTGGAAAGCCTGACCGCAAAGGGCGAAAAGGTTGGTTTCCTGCAGGTTCACCTGTACAGACCCTTCTCTCTGGCACACTTCGCAGCAGCTCTGCCCGAAACAGTAAAGGTTCTGACCGTTCTGGACAGAACAAAGGAACCCGGCGCACTGGGCGAGCCTCTTTACGGCGATGTTTGTTCCGCACTGATCGAAACAGGCAGAACCACAAAGGTTCTGGCAGGCAGATACGGTCTGTCCTCCAAGGATGTGACTCCTGCACAGATTATCGCAGTATTTGACAACATGAAGGGCGCACAGAAAAACCACTTCACCGTTGGTATCATTGATGATATTTCCAACAGCTCCATCGAGGTTGGCGCAGAGCCCGATCTGGCTGACGCAAGCACCGTATCCTGCAAATTCTGGGGTCTTGGCTCCGACGGTACGGTTGGCGCAAACAAAAACTCCATCAAAATCATCGGTGACCACACAGATAAATACGCACAGGCTTATTTTGAATATGACACAAAGAAATCCGGCGGTATCACACGTTCTCACCTGCGTTTCGGCGACAAGCCCATCCGCTCCAGCTATCTGGTAACAAAGAACGCAAACTTCGTTGCTTGTCATAACCAGAGCTACATGGAAAAATATGATATCGTTTCCGAAATCAAGCCCGGCGGCACCTTCCTGCTGAACTGCACATGGACACCCGAAGAGCTGGATCATCACCTGTCTGCGGAGGTAAAGAGAACCATCGCAAACAACAACATCCACTTCTACACCATTGATGCAATCAAGATTGGTAAGGAAATCGGTCTGGGTAACAAGACAAACGCAATTTTGCAGTCCGCATTCTTCAAGCTGGCAAACATCATCCCCGTTGATGACGCAGTTACATACATGAAGGCGGCTATCGTAAAATCCTACGGCAAGAAGGGCGAAAAGGTTGTCAACATGAACTATGCCGCTGTTGACGCAGGGCTTTCCGGTCTGACAAAGATTGACGTTCCCGCAAGCTGGAAGGATGCAAAGGATGTAGATCACGAAGCAATCAAGAAGGTTCTTCCCGAATATGTAGAAAAGCTGATGCTTCCCATGAACGCACTGAAGGGCGACCTGCTGCCTGTATCCGTATTCGCAGGCAGAGAGGACGGCACAGTTCCTCTTGGCACCTCCGCATTTGAAAAACGCGGTGTTGCGATTGACGTTCCCGCATGGGATGCAACAAAATGTATCCAGTGTAACCAGTGCTCCTACGTTTGCCCTCACGCTGCAATCCGTCCTTTCCTGCTGACAGAGGAGGAAGCAGCAAACGCTCCCGCATCCTACGCAGTTCTGGATGCAAATGGCGCAGGCGAAATCAAGCAGTACAAATTCCGTATGCAGGTTGACCCTCTGGATTGTCAGGGCTGCGGTGTCTGCGTAACAGCCTGCCCTGCAAAGGAAAAGGCACTTGTGATGCATCCTCTGGAAACACAGCTGCACGAACAGGATAACTGGGACTTCTCCCTGACCCTGTCTGATAAGAAAAACCCCATGAGCAAATTCACCGTAAAGGGCTCTCAGTTCGAACAGCCTCTGCTGGAGTTCTCCGGCGCATGTGCAGGCTGCGGCGAAACAGCTTATGCGAAGCTGATGACACAGCTTTACGGCGACAGAATGTATCTGGCAAACGCAACAGGCTGTACACAGGCTTGGGGTGCAGCAGCTCCCTGCGTACCTTACACCACAAACAAGGAAGGCTGGGGCCCCGCATGGAGCAACTCCCTGTTTGAAAATAACGCACAGTTCTCCGTTGGTATGGTTCTGGCTGTAGAGCAGCAGAGAGACCGCGTAACCATGAAGGTGAAGGATCTGCTGGCAATGACCGCAGGCACAGATTTTGCGGCAGCAGCTGAAACATGGCTGGAAAACTGGGATAACGGCGACAGAAGCAAGGCTGACAGCCGTGCGGTTATCGCAGCACTGAAGGAACTGAAGGTTGACGGTGCAGCAGCAGAGCTGAAGGACTTCATTCTGGAAAACAGCGAACACCTGACAAAGAAATCCATGTGGATGTACGGCGGTGACGGCTGGGCATACGACATCGGCTACGGCGGTCTGGATCACGTTCTGGCAAGCGGTCGTGACGTAAACGTACTGGTTGTAGATACCGAGGTTTACTCCAACACAGGCGGTCAGTCCTCCAAGGCAACCCCCATCGGCGCTGTGGCACAGTTTGCCGCAGGCGGTAAGCCCACTGTAAAGAAGGATCTGGGTATGCTGGCAATGAGCTATGGCTACATCTATGTTGCACAGGTTGCACTGGGCGCAGACCCCAACCAGCTCATTAAGGCACTGAAGGAAGCAGAGGCATACAAAGGACCTTCCCTGATTATTGCTTACGCACCTTGTATCAACCACGGTATTTCCAAGGGCATGGCAAATGCACAGCTGGAAGCAAAGCTGGCTGTTCAGGCAGGCTACTGGCATCTGTATCGCTTCAACCCCGACCTCAAGAAGGAAGGCAAGAATCCCTTCATTCTGGATTCCAAGGAGCCTACACTGGACTTCAATGAATTCCTGATGGGTGAAGTACGTTACGCTTCTCTGGTTCGTACCTTCCCCGAAACCGCAGAGGTTCTGTTGAAGGAAGCAGCAGAAAATGCAAAGGATAAATATGAATCCTATAAGAAGCTGGCAGAGGCATAAAAAATAATTAAAAAAAACGAAGGGCGGAACCGAAAGGTTCCGCCCTTTTCAGTGTGTCGATAGAGGGCAGCGTTTCCTTTTCGGCAAGTTTTCAAGAAGTCATTACGTTGCGAGTATAGTCGAAGCGATGAAAAAGTTATCTATCATATTGTATAACTTTTTTATCAACTCTATTGACAAGAAAACTTGGCATGAATATAATGAAAGTATGCAAAGAAAACTTGGAACGGAGGTGTTCTATGAAAAAGGAAGAAATTTTAAATGCAAGCAGAAAAGAGCATCGCAACAAAGATTTGGCTGAAATGGAAGTTGCATATCAAGCAGGATGTCACGCAAGCAGAGTTGGTGCCTTAGTGTGTTGTCTGCTTTCTTGGTTATCATCTATGCTTGTCCATATTATGATTTATAGTCCATGGGTTATATACTTTAGCATTCTTGCAACACAATGGTTGGTCCGTTTTATCAAAATGAAACGAAAGAGCGATTTGGTATTGAGCGTTTTATTTTTCATTCTTGCAATTTTGGCATTTGTTGGATTTGTTTGCCGCCTTTTAGAGGTGAGGGTATGAAAGAACAATTACAACTGAAAAATCACTTGAAGGAATTTCGTACAGAAGCAAACCTTTCTCAAGCTCAACTTGCAGAAATGGTAGGCGTGTCAAGAAACACGATTAGTTCCATTGAAACAGGGCAATTCAATCCAACTGCAAAATTGGCTCTTATCCTTTGTATTGCATTAGATAAGAAGTTTGAAGATTTGTTTTATTTTTAGGAGGTTATTATGGAAAATATTGTGTTATTGATTTTGGGAGTGTTCATATCTGTTATGGGAATTGTAAATATCAAAGGCAATATCAGCACCATTCACTCTTATAACAGACGAAAAGTAAAGGAAGAAGATATACCGAAGTACGGAAAAGCCGTCGGCACAGGAACGCTTATAATCGGAGTATCTCTTGTGTTAGGTTTCATAGTTTCGTTTTGGAGTGAGGAAATGATAGCTTATATCACCCATCCGGCAGTTGTTGTCGGATTAGGCTTTATGCTATATGGACAATTCAAATATAACAAGGGTATTTTTTGAGAATATAGGTAATTTCAAAGATAATTTCAATTTTCACAAACATCAATCAGAATATATCTAACAAAAGGGCGAAATCTCTCGGTTCCGCCCTTTTTCATGCAAAATTCCTCTGCAATTTCTTCTAATTCTTAAGACTTTCTTTCAATTTCCGAAAGTCCCTTTTCTTTGCGGAAACTTTGTGCTACTATGTTATCCGAAAAGAAAACCTGAAAGGAGAAACACCCCATGAAAAAGAAATTTATCACCCTTTTGCTCTGTGCTGCTGTCGGCATTGGCGCGCTTTCCGGCTGCGGAGGCAATACCCCTGCAAAGGAACTGCCGGAGGATTCCGTTGCCGCCGATATTACAGTAGATAAGGAGAGCCTGCCCCCGCTGAGCGAGGATTTACAGGAAATTTACGAAGGTGCTTATAAAATTTATTACCAGATCAGCTTTGGCGCATTTGATTATGATGAAAATGCCACATACGAGAAGGATGAATTGACATACTACAAAATCACTGATCCCCGTTTCCCGACCTATGAGGATTTCCGTACTTATCTGTTACAGTATTTCACGGAATTTTTCGTAGACAACAGCATCCTCAGCAAGGATAACCTGATGTTCACCAAGGGCGAGGACGGCGGTCTATATTACCTGGGCGGCGGCAGAGGCTCGAATATCTTCTATGCAGGGCACACCTTTGAAATAGATAAGGAAAGCGAGGACGAAATCGGCTTCGAGGCAACCGCATATTACACCAACAGCAACGAGGCATACAAGGGTGATTATTTCTACACCACCCCGGACAATCCCGAAGATTACACCACACAGGAATTTCTGTTTGTACTCTGGAAGGAAGATGCAGGCTGGAGATTTAATACCTTCCATCTGTTCTTCTGATTTTGATATAGCCCCCTTATAAGGGTGTCGACTTTGTCGACACCCTTCGTTGAAATCAGGATTTCAACGAGTTCAAACAGAGGAATAAACAAACGGGTTCCATCGGCAAAAAAGCCTTGAAACCCGTTGTTTTCCTCGTCGGAAGTGAATTCCTCCTGCGGATTCCATTTGGGAATACTCTTCGTTTCCCAAACCCTTCCGCTACTTGAAAATCCCTTTGTTTACACTCTGAAATTAAAACCCGTTTTCGATTTACATTTTTTTATCCTTTTCCAGAACGGCATCGAAGGCCTTTGTCAGTGTTGCCTCAAAGCCATTTGCCTGCAATGCGGCTACGCCCTCGATGGTTGTGCCGCCGGGGGAGCAGACCTGATCCACCAGAGACATGGGATGCTCGCCGCTTTCGAGCACCATTTTCGCACTGCCCTCTACGGTTGCCGCGGCAATTTCCAGTGCCTGCTTCTTGGACATGCCTGCCTTGACTGCGGCGCGCGCCAATGCGTCCATATAAAGATAGGCGAACGCCGGGGCAGAGCCTGCCAGAACGGTGAAAATGCCGAATTGGCTTTCCTCCACCTCGATAACCGCGCCGATGGTTGCAAACATTTCCCTGACAACGGCTTTCTGTTCCGCCGTTACCAGTGCGTTGGCACAAAGACCACTCGTTGCTGCACCGATTTTTGCATTGATATTCGGCATAATACGGACAACCGGTGTCCCCTCCGGCAATAGCTCCGCCAGATATGCCAGACCTTTGCCTGCCGCAATGGAAATCACCAAGGGCTTCTTTGCCGCAATTTCCTCCTTTAACGCAGGCAGGACAGCCGCCAGAATATGCGGCTTCACCGCAAGCACCAGAACATCACTCGCCGCTACAACCTCCGCCGCCGTTGTCACCGCAGTTGCACCGCAGGTCTCTGCCAGCTTCCGGGCAGAGGTGCCGGATTTACTTGTGATGAAAATATCCTTACCGTCATAGCTTTTTGTACCGATGGTCATGCCCCTGATGATGGCGCTTGCCATATTGCCTGCGCCGATAAACCCGAATCGCATGGAATCTCCTCCTTTTTATCTTCTTTTTTTTCGCGAGACGCTGCCTCGCACACCGCCAGCCTTTGAAAAGGCTTGACCGAAACTTTATACCCAAAAGCATACGCTTTTGGAGACAAAATTTCAAGAAAAAATGGACAATCTCAGGAATCCTATGGATTTGAAATTGCCCATTTTGTCATATCAATTCAGTTTTATGCTGTTTTCCCAAAAATCTCAAGCTTAGCAAATTACGTTCTGGGGCTTGCCGTCCTCCCATTTCAGGATGTTTTCGCTCACAATCTGCGCTCTGGTAAACAGTGCTTCATGAGATGCGAATGCAACGTGAGGGGTTACAACCGTGTGCTTGCTGTGCAGCAGAGGATGCTCCGCAGGAACGGGAGGCTCCATTTCAAATACATCAATGCCTGCGCCTGCAATCCTTTCTTCATTCAAAGCCTTTGCCAGTGCTTCGCTGTCCACAACAGGGCCGCGCGCAGTATTCAGCAGGATTGCGTTTTTCTTCATCAGCGCGATTTCCTTTTCACCAATCAGACCCTTTGTTTTATCATTCAGAGGCACATGCAGGGAAACGATATCGCTCACCTTCAGCACATCCTCCAGAGGCAGATATTCGATGCCTGCACCCTGCATCTCAGGCTTTATGGTTCTGCTGTACGCAACAACCTTGCAGCCGAAAGCCTGTGCGATTTTTGCAACCTTGCTGCCGATGGCACCTGTGCCGACAACGCCGAAGGTTTTACCGAACAGCTCGCCGCCAACCAGACCAGCCTTTGTGCCTTCCTTACGGCAAACCGCATCACACGCAGGGATATTTCTCAGAACGGAGATTGCCAGACCGAATGCCAATTCTGCAACGGCATTTGTGGAATATCCTGCCGCATTGCAGACGCAGATGCCTTTTTCCTTGCAGAAATCCACATCAATATGGTCTACGCCTGTGAATGCAACGGAAAGCAGCTTCAGATTCTTGCATTTTTCGATAACATTTTTACGGAAGGGCTGATTTGCAATGATGATGATATCGGCATCCTTGCCGCGTTCTGCCAGCTTATCCTGATCCTCCTCCTTTGTGTCATACGCCACAATTTCATGACCTCTTGCTTTCACTGCTGCGGTTGCTTCTGCCAGCTTTTCGGGTGTGATACCCAAGGGTTCGATAATAACGATTTTCATTGGAACAAGCCTCCTTATTGGGTGTGTTTTTTTATAGTAACTGCAATAAATTTCACTGTATAATGGTATGATAACGCAGTTTTTTCAAAAAAACAATAGCACTTGTGGAAAAAACAGAAAAAGTTTATACTATAGGAAAAATTCAGGGAAAGGAAGCGAAAAAATGAGCGTTTTATTTTTGGAATACCCCAAATGCAGCACCTGCAAAAGGGCGAAGGCATGGCTTATGGAAAACGGCGTTGCCTTTGATGACAGACACATCGTAGAGGACAACCCCACAGCCGAGGAATTAAAGGCATGGTGGGAGAAAAGCGGACTGCCGCTCAAGAAATTTTTCAATACAAGCGGTCTGGTTTATAAGGAGCAGAACCTCAAGGAAAGACTGCCCGATATGAGCGAGGAGGAACAGCTTGCCCTGCTGGCGACAAACGGAATGCTGGTGAAGCGCCCGCTGGTGATTGGGGAGGATTTTGTACTGATTGGGTTTAAAGAGACGGAATGGGAACGGCTGAAATAAGTTTCCGCTTGACATGGATTTTCTAAAATCGTATACTATAGATAAGAAAAGGATTGCTGCTCGTGAGAAGGCGGTCAGTCCTAAGTTGGTTGTTTGACCGTCTAACTTTTGTTAGGCGGTCGTTTTATTTATCGCCCTGTTTTACACAGGGCGATAATCGCTACGATAAGTATTCCAAACTGGATGAAATCCGAGTATGTAACATAATTATTCATAGCATCACCCCCTTTGCAGAGAGTGACTGAACCGCCGAAGCAACAATCCTCTATCCCTATTTTACACAAAGTTTCCTATTTCGGCAAGGGGCATCAATCCTCCGCCGCTGTAATCTGCACAAGCTGACCGCCCTTGGGGTCGGCGGCAATCTGCCAGTTCTGCCCGTCCTTTTTCGCCTGGAAAACGTAATATTTCTTCTCGTTATTCTCATCCAAATCGAGCCAACGGTCATACATCCATGTGTTATATTCTATCTCTGTGAAGCCCTCCGCCGCAAGCCTCTTTTCCACGGTTGGCAGGGTTGTCAGCCCCATCAGCTTTACGCCGACAAAGGTACCGACCAAAGTCATGACCGTCATCAGAACAACGATACAGGCAAGCAGGGAGCTTTCATCGCAATCCGTTTTCTGCTTTTTGAGAATCCAAAAAACCGGAATGTAAGCACACAAAAGCTGCACAAATACCAACCGAAATTCCTGTAAGAAAATTGCTCCGCCGATTGCCATAGCAATGAAAATACCGCTAAAGGCCCTTGTCCGTTTCTTCTGTTTTTCCGATGGCTGCTCCCATTCCGTTTTCCCCGCTGCGCTTCGCATCAAAAGCCCAAGGCCTACGCCGATTGCCGAACTGATGTATGCACCCGTTCCTGTGTTTACCACATCCCCGTAAAGCTTATCCTGCACGAGCCAAAGCACCACGCACATCGCAATGACGCAGACAATGGCAACACTCATCAGCCGAAATTGCTTCTGCTCCTGTTTCGCTACGGTTTCTTCCCATTGTGTTAATTTTCGTAATCCCATTCTGCTCTCCCTCCATTCCTTCGTCGGTGCTTACAATAAACCCTCCTTCTGCAAAAACGCCTTCAGCTCCAGCAAATCCGCATCATATACCGCCTGTAGGGCGCGGTTATAAATGACTGCCGCAGGGTGATACAGAGCGAACAGGATACGCCCATCCGCCAGCGCGACAGGTCTGCCATGATACTCCCCGATGACGGCTTTTTTCTCCCCTGTGACCGCCTTGAGGGGGACATTCCCCAGTGTCACAAGCACCTTCGGCGCAATCGTTTGGATTTCCGCCTGCAAAAAGGGCAGGAAAAACGCGATTTCCTCCGCAGAGGGGGGACGATTCACCGCCTTACCCGTTTTGGGGCTTTCCTTTGTGGGGCGCAGCTTGACCACGTTGGAAATATAAATCTCCTCTCGTTTCAGACCGACCACCTTCAGAAAGGCAGAAAGGTTCTTCCCTGCCTTGCCGACGAAGGGGCGGCCCTGCTTTTCCTCGTCACCGCCGGGGGCTTCGCCAATCATCATCAGCAGAGGTGCCTCGGCACCCTCACCAAAGACGATGGTCTTTTCCCGATAGGGCGAGGCCTGCACAGCTGTCAGCAGGTTTTCCTGCAATTTTGTGATATAGTTCATAAAATTTCTCCTTTTTTCCACAGTTCAGACAGGTTATCCACAGGATGTAGGGGTTATCCACAATAATTTTGGGGATAACTGATTCTGTAAACCCAAGATATAGTGTCTGTTTTTTCTTTTTCACGCAAAACTGCCCGAAAATTCCTTGATTTTACGGCAAATCAGAATATTCATCTTGTATTGCATAATTTTTCTGGGGATAAACACCCCCTTATCCACAGCTTTTTTGGGGATAACTCCACAGGTTATCCATAGCTTGTCCACAGCTTTGCTCATTTTTTGCGCAGAAGCAAGGAAAACACCGCAATACCGCCCAGAAAACCGCCGATATGTGCGAAGTTATCCACGCCCTCCTGCAAAAAGCCGAACCCAATCGCCGTTGCCGCCAGAAGAAGCATGGTAGAATAATTCATGCCCGTATAACGTGCGCCGCGCTTTTTGGTGAGCAGGAGCATTGCGCCAAGCAGACCATAGATTGCCCCCGATGCGCCGATAGAAACGCCTGCATTGCCGCTGAACAGCACACTGAACACGCCGCCGCAAAGCCCCGAAACCAGATACAGCACCAGAAATTTCCCCGTACCGAGAAGGCGTTCCGCCCGCACGCCGAAATAATAAAGATAAATGCTGTTGGATGCCAGATGGAGCAGTCCTGCATGGAGGAACATACAGGTGAAAAAGCGATAATATTCGCCTGCGAGAATCCCCTCTCGGCTCAAACCATAGGCGGCAAGGATTTCCTCTCTCTGCCCCGAAAGCATGCACCACGCCAGAAGCGCCGCACAGATGACGAAAATCACTGCCGTTGCGACGGGTGTTTTCTGTTCCTTCGTATCCCTGAGAACGAGAACCTCCGGCTCCCTGCCTGCCGCCGCCGCGCGCAGAAGCTTCTCCACGCCAAGAAGCTGTGTCGGCTGTCCCTGTGCGGCGGAAAGCCTGCCCGTTTCGGGCGAAAAATGCCAAAAAACACGATAAAGCCTGTTATCATAGGCCTGAAATGCAGTTTCCACAGAATCCACAGGCAAAGTCCCTTCTTGGTTATCCACAAGGACGCTCAGCGCGACCACCCTTGTGCAATGAAATTCCTCGACACAGCCTTCCATTTTTCCCGCAAAATCGGCAAAGGTCATGTTTTCCTCGCGCCAGCCTTCTTCTGCCCCATCCAACAGGCAGATGAGATACAGAACAGGGTTTTCCTCCTGCCAGTACCAGTTCTTTTTATTTTCTACCCTGCAAAAGCCCTTATGCTCCAGCTGCATTTGCAGGTGATCCCAAAATTCCACGGAGTTCTCTCCTCCTTTTGCTCGTTTTCCCCTATTTTATCATAAGAAGCACCTGCGTTTGTGAACAAAATTTAAAAATAGACGACAAAACAAAAAACCTGCCGGACGACAGGTTTATTCAGGTGTTACTCACAAGCATTTTTCAGTTATCCACAAAGTTATCCACATTTTCAACAGATTTCTCCACAATGCCCTTCCGCTTCTATAAGAAAAAGCTCAGCAGAAAAATGCCTGCCACGCCGGGCAGCCCCAGAAATGCGGAAACCGCAAGCGTTGCGGCATTGATGCCCACCGCCGCGCCAAGGCTTTTGCCCAGAAAGAGCAAAAACGCGCCCAAGACCGCAGAAATACCGCATTTGCACAGCATCCGCAGAGGTCTTGCCAGCGCAAGAAGCGCAAGCGCGAACAGACAAACAAAAATTGCACAGAACATGATTGCTTCCCCCGGTGTGTAATTCGCCATAAAGCCTTCCCCCTTTTAAATTGCCCTTCTCTGCACCCCGTTCGTCAGCCCCATTTTCTTCGCCGCCCTGAGAAAATATTCGTATTTTTTCTGCAAGGCAATGATTTCGTAAATATAGCTGTCGATGAGGCTCTCATCCGTCACATCCTCGAACGCACTTTGGGCACATTCCAGCTGTAATTGAATCCGCCGCAGGGTGGAAAGGATTTCCTCTCCTTCCAATTTAAGCCGTTCCCTTTGCATGGAAAAACCCTCCTTTTCCCTTTTAATATAGGCGAAAAAGGGGGTTTTTATTCCAAAAAATAACGGTGCCGACAAAGTCGGCACCGAAGTCAAAATCAGGATTCGTGCATTTGCAGTTGGTTCAGCTCCTCTGCGGTCAGCTCTCTGCATGCGCCCTCGGGCAAATCCGCAGGCAGATAGAGATTTCCCATCGCCAGACGGTGCAGGGAAACCACCTTTGCGCCGAAGCAGCCGAACATCCGCTTAATCTGGTGATAGCGGCCCTCCTGCAGGGTTACCTCGGCGGTTTTTTCGCCAAGGATGACAAGCTTTGCCGCCTTGCAGACACCATCATTGAGTTCCACGCCTGCCGCAAAGCCCTCCTGCATTTCCTTTGTAACGGGAATATCCAGCTCCACGCGATAAACCTTTTGGACATGCTTTCGGGGAGAAAGGATATTGTGCGCGAGAACGCCGTCATCCGTCAGAAGCATCAGCCCTGTGGTGTCCTTATCGAGCCTGCCGGCAGGGAAAAGCTCTCTGCCCTTATATGCCTGCGGCACAAGCTCCAGAACGGTCGGCTGTGTTTTATCCTCGGTTGCGGAAACATAGCCCTGCGGCTTATGAAGCATGAGATAAAGCTGCTTTTTGAAAATGAGCGGCTTGCCGTCAATGGTAATGACGCTTGCTTCGGGGTCTGCTTTCCGAGAGGAGGAGGTCACAGCCTCCCCATCTACCGCAACCCGCTTATGCTTCACCAGATATTTCACATCACTGCGGGAATAAAGCCCCTGTGATGCTATGATTTTATCAATTCTTTCCATGCCGTTTCTCCTTTATTTCGCTTTTATCCGCTTTTATTCCGCTAAAAACGCCTGCAGGGCGGGAAACGCCTTTTCCGCCTGTGTATAGCCATGCCGATAGAAATTACTCAGCTTCTGATAATCCTTCTCCAAACGCTTGACCTCGGGCTGTTCAGGGCGGATGACAAAGACCCTGCCTGCCGCTTCCATCTCGTGAATGAAATCAAGCGTAGCATTATATCGTTCGGGGCGATTGCGCATTGCCGCCGCAAAGGCAGGATATTTCTTTTCATTGCGCTTCGCCAGAAATTTTGTTCCCTTGGAAAGCTGCATCCGAAATTCCCTTCTTCTGGTTTCCACAATGACCACCTTATCACAGCCCCTTGCGAAGGCACGGCGGACAGAAATGGAATCCGCAACACCGCCGTCCGCATAGGGAATCCCATTGATGACAACGGCAGGCGTTGCACCGGGCAGGGCGGAGGATGCCATGCCGACATTCATCAGATAACGGCGGTCTGTGCCGTGATCCGTCAGATATTCCGCCTGTCCCGTCAGGCAGTTTGTGGCGGTATATTCCCGTTCTATAGGGTTTCTGAAATACGCATCAAAATCAAAGAGATTATACTCTGTGGGCACCTTCCAGTAGATATTTTCCATATCGAACAGATGCCCTGTCCGGATGATATTTTTCAAGCCAAAATAGGCATATCGCTTATCCTTTGTGATAGTGGTATCACGGGAGCGTCCATGCTGTCCCGAAATAAAATTCATGGCATTGCCTGCGCCGGCGGAGGTGCCGATGACATACCGGAACGCCTTTCCCAAATCCTGTTCCATAAAATAATCCAAAACACCGGAGGTAAATACGCCGCGGTTTGCGCCTCCCTCCAGAACCAAGCCGATTTTCATAAGACCCTCTGCTCCTTTTTTCTATGTGAAATCAAAGTTTTGTTTACGAAAAAGCCGTCGGGAAAAGCTCCCAACGGCTTCATTATACCATTTTCTATCGGTATTTTATACCGGTTTTGCATTGTTTTGTGCAGCTCTTTCCCTTGCCAGCTCCTCCGCATGCAGCTTTGCGTTTTTCGCAATCTGCTTTGCTGTTTTTCTGGCATTGGATTTTCTCTTTCTTTCATTCATCCACATATACAGAACGGGGATGAAAATCAGCGTAACCACTGTGGACAGCGTCAAACCGAAGATAACCGCAATGGCAAGCGCCTGCATCATTTCGGAGCCTTCGCTCGTTGCCAGCGCCATAGGCACCATACCCAGAACGGTTGTCAGCGTTGTCATGAGGATGGGGCGCAGACGGCGCGGTCCTGCACTGGTCAGCGCGTCATAGCAGTTCATGCCGCGATCCATCAGCTGATTCGTATAGTCTACCAGAACGATACCGTTATTTACTACCATACCAATCAGCATGACAAAGCCCATCATAGCAGGCATGGTGATGGTATTGCCTGTAATCAAGAGACCGATAATCGCACCCGTAATCGCCAGAGGCATGGAGAACATCACGATGAAGGGATAGCGCAGGGATTCAAACTGGGATGCCATAATCATGTATACCAGCAGAACCGCTACCACCATTGCAATTTCCAGACTGCGGAAGGTATCGTTCATTTTTTCCATCATGCCGCTGAATTCGTAGGTGCAGCCATCGGGCAGCTCGATATCCGCCATAGCCTTTTCTACCAGCTTCTGTGCCTCACTGGTGCTCATGTTATCGGCATTTGCGCTGATGGTAATATAGTTCTTCTGGTTTTCACGCATGATGGTGGTTGCGCTTTCGTCCATCGTTACGGTAGCGACATCGCTCAGAGGAACCTGTGTACCATAAGCAGAGGTTACGGTCAGATTATTCAAATCCGTCAGATAATTTACGCTGTTCGTATCATAGCGGATAACAACGTCGATTTCTGTGCCGTCCAGCTTATACTGGGTTGCAGTGGAGCCGGAGATGGCTGTACTCAGCGCACCGGCAACAGATGCGGTCGTAATGCCGTACTGGGATGCCTTTGCGCGGTCAATCGTTACCTTTGCTTCGGGAACGGTATCCCCTGTAGAGCCCTCCACGTCGGAAAGACCGTCTACCTCGGAAAGCTTATCAACCAGCTCATCCTCCACATCAACCAGTGTTGCGGCATCGTAGCCATATACATTCATCGTCACATCGGCAGATGCCAGAGAGCCCATTGCAGAATCGGAGGAGGATACGGTAATATCCGCACCGGGGATATCCGCCAGCAGCTTTTCGATATCGTCACAGACCTCCTCTGTAGAACGCTTTCTATCCTTCGCATCCACAAGGTTCATGGTGATGGAGGCAGAGTTTGTGCCGGAGCTGAGCATACCGGAGCCAACATTGGCATAAACCACATCCGCTTCAGGGATATCCTGCAAGCGATACAGCACCTCAAGGGTGGTTTCCTCTGTGGTATCCAGATCCGTGCCGTTCGGCAGGTCTACGGAAATGGTGGCAACGCCTTCATCCATGCTCGCCATGAAGTCCATCCCTGCAAGGGGAATACTGCAAAGGCTGAGAATGAATACCAGAAGCACCGTCAGAACCGTTTTCTTTCTATGGCGCAATGCCCATTTCAGCAGCTTTTCATATTTTCTGGAAAGGGTATCAATCGCGCCCTCCCAATGATCCAGGAAGGAAAGGAACTTGAGATTCTTCCAAACGAAGGTTTTTGTTTCTCTCTTTAACAGGAGCGCACATGCCATAGGCACGAAGGTCAGCGCAACCACAACGGATGCAATCAGCGCATACATAATGGTAAAGGAAAGGTTTTTCATCATGGCACCGGTTGTACCGCCGATGAGTGCCATAGGCAGGAATACAGCTACGGTTGTCAGCGTTGAGGCGATAATTGCCATGGAAACCTCTTTCGCACCGATTTCCGCCGATTCTGCGGCAGTGTAGCCTCTTTCGTAATACTGATAGATACTATCCAGAACAACGACGGAGTTATCTACCAGCATACCGATACCAATCGCGACACCACCCATGGAAATCATGTTCATATTGATATCCGTCACATACATCAGGGCAAAGGTTGCCATGATGGACGTAGGGATGGAAACGGCAATGATACCTGCCGTTACTGCGTTTTTCAGGAACAGCAGCAGAACGAAGAACGCAATGACTGCCGCCAAGAGTGCTGTCTCTGTGATATTGGACAGGGACATTTCAATATAATCGGAGGTATCGGACAGCATATCAATTTCCAGTTCGGGATAATCCCGCTGTAATTTTGCAATTTCGTCCTTCAGGGACTGGCTGACCTTAACCAGATTTGCCGTGGACTGCTTATCCACAGAAAGCAGAATCCCCTTTTCACCGTTGATATAGGTGAAGGAATCTCTATCCGCTTCGACCTGCTCAACCTTTGCAACGTCACTCAGATGAATAACTGCGCCGGTAGAGGTGGGAATCGGCAAATTATTGATTTCCTGCACGGAAGTAAATTCACCGATGGTACGCACGGCAACGGTTGTGTTGCCCTGTGTCAGGTCACCGGAGGGCAGGTTCATATTTTCTGCTGCCAGCAGACCGGAAAGCGTAGAGGTTGTCAGTCCGTAGCCCGCCAGCTTGACAGGGTCAACGGTAATGCGCACCTCATTGGTGATACCGCCGGAAAGGCTGACAGAGGCAACGCCCTCGATACGCTCCAAACGATTGACTACGTTATCCTCCAGAAGGTCATTCAAGGACTCCAGATCCATATTTTCCGCCTTTACGCCGATGGTGATTGGCATGGCATTGATATCCATTTTAATCACCATAGGATCGCCTGCTGCATCGGGCAGGGTGGACTTCATCTGGTCGATTTTATCTCGCATATCCACCGCAGCCATGTCGATGTCCGTACCGTCCACAAACTGCAGCAGCACCATGGACGAGTTGGTTGAGGAATAGGAGGTAACCGTATCCACATTTGCGATGGAGCCAAGGCTTTCCTCCATTGGCTTGGAAATAAGCTCCTCGATTTCCTCAGGGGATGCGCCCACATAGGTTGTCATAACAACGGCAATAGGCAAATCCATATCGGGCATCAATGCCTGATCCAGATTAAAATAAGAAACGATACCCGCGATAAATACCATCAGCGTTACCATGATGGTCGTTACGGGCTTTCTGATACAAAGCTTGGAGAACATTTATTTTATTCCCCCTTTTCTGTTGTTTTTGTTTTTTCTTTTGTTTTAGCAGCGGTATTGGCAATCGTAACCTCCTCGCCATCAGAAAGGTAGGTCTGCCCTTTGGTTACAACATTATCGCCCTTTTTCAGCCCGCTTTTGATTTCGATGGTATCCTCTGCTTCGATACCCAGCTCAACTGCTGTCTTTTTCGCCTTGCCGTTATTGATAACATAAACATAGGTTTCGTTATCCTTTTCAATGACTGCATTTCTGGGCAGAAGGATGGTATCATCGGAGGCTGCCATGGTAAAGGAAACCTCTGCCATCATGCCGGATTTGATTTTGCCGTCCTTATTATCCAGCTCCACCTTTACGGTATACATGCCTGTCTGCTCTGCGGCAGGGGCAATCGTTGCAACCGTGCCTGTCAGCGGTGTTTCGGATGCTGCTGTCATAAGGACGGATACTTTATCGCCAACCTGAATGGTATTGAGCACCTGTTCGGAAACGCTGACCTCAACCTTGATGGTAGACAAATCCATAACCGTATATGCAGGGGCTGCCTGAGAGGCAAAGCTGCCCTTCTCTACCCCTCTGGTCGCAATGACACCCGTCATGGGAGAGGTAACGGTGCAGTCGCTGATATTCTTTTTCAGGTTATCCATCTGCACCTGAATGGAGGCAAGCTGTGCATCCGCGGATTCATACGCATATTTAATCTGATCAAATTCATTTTTGGAGATAATCTCCTCATCATACAGGAGTTTATTGCTGTCGTATGTACTTTTTGCATTATCGCGTCCCAGCTTTGCGGCATTGTAGCTTGCCTGCAAAGAGCGCATGTTATTTTGCAAATCGGTGCTGTCTACGGTAAAGAGAACCGCACCCTGACCAACCTTATCGCCAACATCATAATTGAAGCTCAGCACCTTGCCGGGAACGGTAGGCACAACGGAAACCTCCTTCGCAGGGGCTGCCTTGCCGGTATAGGAAAATTCGCTTGCAATATCCCCCTTGCCGACCGTTGTTACCTCAACAGAGCGCAGGGTCTTTTCCTCCTCTACCTCTTTCTTGCCGCAGGCTGTGCCAAGTGCCATGCACAGCGCAAGTGCAATCAAAATACGCTTTTTCATTCTCTCCATCCTCCTGTATTGAATAATTCCAATAATTCCTGTACTTTTGTATAAATCTGCATGCGCCGATGCGCATCCATACGGTCAAACACAACCGCAGCCGCTTCTGCCAAAAGCTCTACCATTTCCTGAACTGCCGATTCGCCCTTCGCCGTCAGGGAAATATAAATCTTTCTGCCGTCATCGCCATCCTTTGCCGCTTTTTTCTGCACAAAGCCGCCTGCCTCCAGCTTGGAAAGCATTAAGGACAGACTGCCCTTGCTGACATGCAGCCGCGCGGATAAAGCCGACACCGTATCCAACTCCGGATTGCCGTATAAAAAGCCAAGAATCTGCGCCTGATGCTGTGTCAGCCCCAGCTCCTCTATCCTCTTGGCAACCTTATCCTCTGTGGCATACGCTTTATTCCAGTTGGACATTTCCGTAGCCAAACGCATCATGCTTGTCACGATAGCCTTACCTGTAACAGCCTCCATTTTTTTGCTCCTCTCCCCGAAATATTAAGTCAAAATAAAATTTCGACTTGTTAAAAAGGAAGAAACTTCCTTTTCTTAACACAATATGAATTGATTTTAATATAAAACTAATTATAAGTCAATTACTTTTAAAGTAAAACTAATTTTTCTCTGGTAAATCGGAAAATAGTATGCTAATATGGGTTACAATTATAAATGGAACTAGAAGAAAGTACCAAGAAGGGGCAAGCCAAAAGGGAAATTTTTCTCATTTTTCGGCAAAATCCCTACGAAACCCTTACCAACCCTTATTTTATTATAACCTACACTTATCGGAGGCTTGATTTTTATGAAATTTCGTGTGCTCAGCGACAGCTCCTGCGACATCACAAAGGAGCAGGAGGAACAATACCACATCGGCATCATTCCATATTATGTTTCCATGGATGGCGTGCATTATAAAAAAGACCGTGTAGAAATCACCGCGGAGGAATTTTACAGGGAAATGGCGGAAAATCCCGGCGTTTATCCAAAAACCTCCACCCCCACGCAGGTGGATCTCTATAATTTCTTTCTGCCCTATGCAAAGGCAGGCGAGCAGGTGCTTTATTTCAACCTGACTGCAAAATTCAGCAGCTCCTATCAGAGCATTACGCTGATTGCTGAGGAGCTGATGGAGGAATACCCTGCCTGCAAAATCATCGTAGTTGACAGCTATTCCGCGACGGTGCAGGAAGGGCTTCTGGTGACAGAGGCGGCAAGAATGGCGGAGGACGGACTGACGCTGGAGGAAGCGGCAAAGCGCATCGAAACGCTGAAAATGACCTCCCGTATTTTCTTTACCACCGCAGACCTTTCCTATCTGCAAAAGGGCGGACGCGTGGGCAAGGCAATGATTCAGGTGGCAAGCATGCTGAAAATCAAGCCCATGATTCAGCTGTACGAAGGGGAGTTGCAGGCGGCAGGCATTGTGCGCAGCAGAAAAAAATCCCTGCAGCGCTTTATTGACGATACCAAGCGATTTTTCAAGGATAAGAATATCAACGATTACCGCATCTGCACAGGCTACGGCTATGACAAAGAGGAATTTGATGCCCTTTATGCGGAAGTGGTTGAGGAAATGCGGCAGCTTGGCTTTCAGGGCGAGGTGGAGCAGTATCACATCGGCTGCACGATTGGCGTGCATACGGGGCCTACACCCATCGGTATTGCGGTCATCAAAAAATATGACGCATAAAGATACGCCGAAAACAGGATTTTGACTTGTTGAACGTCTGAAGGATATGCTATACTTTTTATCAGACAATGAAACAGACAAGAAAGGGATGGACATAACATGAAAAAAAGAGGCTTTGTACTGCTTGCAATTCTGACACTGCTGCTGACCGGCTGCGGCAATGATGATACAACGGTTTTTGATAAGGTGAACACCATTGACGGCGTAACGCTGACCCTGAAGGAGGATACGCTGAAGGCATCCAAGGCTACCTTTGTTCTGAAAAACGATTCCGACAGGGATGTGAAATTTGATCCTACGGAATATCATCTGGAAACGAAGAAGGGTGATGTTTGGAAGGAAAACATCGGCACAAGGGTGTCCCAATGGAAACGGGACGAAACGGAAACCCTGCCCGCAGGCGAATCTCTGGAAACAACAGTGGAATGGAAGGGGCTTTGCGGCACAATCGGCAAGGGTGAGCATCGGATTATTCTGATTGTAGATGAGCAGCCGATTGCATGTGAATTTGAAAAGAATTAAAAATTAAGTTGAAAAAAAGCTCCTATCCGTTCGGATAGGAGCTTTCGTTATGTAGCTGATTTCGACTTAAGCGTTAGCGCGGTTAGCCTTCAATCGCAATCTGGCTTCTCTGTTCGATTGCTTCGGGAACCTTCTTGGACAGGCTGATTACCAGAACACCGTCCTCATATTTTGCCTTGACATCATCGGGTTTCAAAGTATCGCCTACATAGAAGGTACGGCTGACTGTGCCGGAATACCGTTCCTGACGCAGGTATTTACCCTTGCCTGTCTGTTTATCGGCATGCTTTTCTGCGGAAACGGTCAGATACCCATTTTCCAGATGTACCTGAATTTCGTCTTTCTTGAAGCCGGGCAGGTCAATGTCTGCCTCAATCGCATCTTCTGTTTCTCTTACATCGGTACGCAGCAGATGTTTTGCGTGCTTGCCATACAGGAAATTGCCTTTCCCGAAGTACTCTCTCATCAGTGGAGAATCTGCCCAATCTTCATCAAATAAGTTGTCACCCAAATAATTATGCATCATCATAAGTCATATCTCCTTTCAAAAGATACTTAAAAATTGATTTGCACAATCGGTTCAAATCCGATGTGTTGATTGAGAACAAGGGAAGATATCTTTTTGATTTTTCTCTCTCTCTTTTGTTCGAGTACAATATAACACCGAATATTAGCACTGTCAATAGGTGAGTGCTAATATTAACAAAAACTTAACATAATTATTTTTATAAAGAAATAGTGAGAATTCTCCATTTAAAAAGCCTTTTATTTCCTACAGTTTTATTCCATATTCCTCTCGCATTGATTTACATAATATTATATTTGTCCCTATGAATTTTTCAGAAAATTTTCAAAAAAACGAAAAACAACGGAACTTTTTTCATTTTCCCTCGTCCAATAAAAACCAATATTCGATATTTGAAAGGAGTGTGTGTATTATGAAGAAATGGGCAAGAGGATTGGTCGTATGTGCGGCGACGGCAGTATTATCCATCGGGGCGGCGTGCATGGCGTATGCGGCTGAAGGCGAAATCAACGTAAACGGTACAGGTGTGGTGCAGGCAGACCCCGATACAGCGGATATCTCCCTTGAAATCAGCACAGACGGCAAAGCAGCGCAGGCGGCACAGAAGGAAAACAACCGCATTACCGCGGCAGTGACAAAAGCCATGACCGACCTGAATGTGAAAAAGGACGATATCGTAACGGCGTATACCTCCGTATACCCCACCTATCGCTACAATGACGAAACAGGCAAGCGCACCATCACAGGCTACCATGCAGAAACCCATTTGCAGGTGAAAACAAAGGACATCAACAACACAGGCAAATATATTGATGCGGCATTGCAGGCAGGCGCAACCGGCACAAACGGCGTTTCCTTCTCCATCGCAGACCAGAGCAAATATTACGGGCAGGCATTGCAGGCAGCTGTGAAAAATGCAGAAAAATCCGCAGCCGCAATCGCACAGGCATATGGCAAGCCTTTGGGTGCCGTGAAAAATGTCAGCGAGATTTCCAGAAATTACTATTATATGAATACCGATTTCAATGCAAAGAGCAGCATGATGGCAACAGAGGATGCCGTGGCAGACGGCGGTCTCGGCACAACCATCAGCTACGGCAAAATTGAAATTACCGCAAATATCTCCGTTACTTATGGGTTTTAATGGATTTCGGACAGATTGAAATTGAATTTTGGACGACAGAAAGCCCTCTCGGTTCTCACCGAGAGGGCTTTTTTATGCGCCGATGCTGATTTCCGCTCCATCGGCACCCTTCCCCTTTTCCGTCCACAAAGCTACCCATAAAAACAAACGGCTGCCAAAATTATACCCGAACAGGAACCTCTTTGTTCCGAAAGGAAACCACTTCTATTTCTTACTTTCCACGATTCTACAGGCTTCTTTTCTATAAAGCTCCATTTTCTCTTGCATTTTTGGCGAAGCACTTTGTATAATGCTAGTATACATCGTACACCGATGTACGATACAAGTCCTTTTCTGCATTTTTGGGGGTACCTTTTATGAAAAAAGAGAAAAATTTATTTTCGATTGGTGAAATTGCAAAAGCACTCGGCGTGACACGCCGCATCATTCTCAACTATGAGCAGCGCGGACTGATTCAGCCGGATATCAAGGAAGGCACTACCGGCAACCGCTACTATACCATCGACAGCTTCACGAAGCTGCGCAGCATCCGCAGCTTTCAGAATCTGGGGCTTTCTCTGGATGAAATCCGCACATATTTCAACGATTCCTCCGATATTCTGCCGCTGATTCGCCGTCTGGAAAAGCTGCGCGATGAGCTGAATCTGAACATCGAGAAGCTGTATGAACGGGTGCAGACAGGCGAGGCACAGATTAAGACCATCCGGCTGGAGCGGCAGCGCATCTACCGCCGCAGCTATCACAGCGAAACGATTGCAGAGCGGACGGTGGCACTGCGGAATACCGCCTTAGAAGCCATGCATGCCTACGGAACAGATACCACGCGGCGGATGTACTTCACAGAATACCCCATCGCCGCAAAAGCAGAGGTTTCCTTCTGCGTGGCGATTCCGCCCGAAAGCGAGGGGGAATTTGTCGAATGGACAGAGTCCATGCCTGCGCTCTGTATTTATCACCACGGGGCGTATGAGGAGATGTACGACGTGGCGCAAAAGCTTTTGGAATATGCCAAAGAAAACGGCTTAGAGCCACGCGGTATGGTGCGGAACACCTATTTGGAGGGGCCGCCGCAGCATAAGGACCCGCACAAGTTTATCACACAGGTGGCACTGCCGTTGAAATAAGTTGAAAACAGGTTTTCAACTTGTTTGAACAGAAGAATAAACTGATGCGTTCCGGCGGTAAACCTTGAAACGCACAGTTTTCCTCGAGTGGGCAAAGCCCCCTCTGCGGATTCCATTTGGGCAACCTTCGGTTTCCCAAACCCTTCCGCGGTATAAAAATGATTTTACAGTCTGTATTTCTTTAATTTTTTCAGGATTTCCACATCCGCAGGGCAGAAGGGGTAATCATCAATCTCCTTTGTGGTAATCCAGCGGATATCGTGATGCTCCAGCTTCTGCGGCTCGCCCTCTGCGATTTTCGCATGAAAAAGCGTCAAATGGACGGTCAAATCGGGATATTTATGCACAACCTCCATGAAAACCGCGCCGACTGCGACCGTAATGCCGAGCTCCTCCCGACATTCGCGGATAAGTGCCGCTTCCTTTGTCTCTCCCTGCTCCACCTTGCCGCCGACAAATTCCCACAAAAGCCCTCTTGCTTTATTTGCAGGACGCTGACAGGCAAGAAATTTGTTTCCGTTCCAAATGAGTGCCGCTACCACTTCTGTCATGCCGTTCTCTCCTTCCGTTTTTCCTTTCATTATAAAAGCCGCAAGGGGGAATTGCAAGGCTCGCCTTTCGTTCTGTTTTCCGCCTCTTTCTCATAGAATAGCAAGAGGAAAGGAGGCAGCTATCGTGCAAAAAAAGAACAAAGGAGCCTTAAATCTGGCAGGTCTGGTGCTTTTTCTGCTGGCACTGCCCTTCTTCTTCGGCATGGGGGGCGGCGCATTTGCCATGGCGGAGGTTCTGCCGGGACAAGCTGCGGCTTCCTTCCTCCCTTACACAGAAAAGACAGAATCGCTTTCCGCAAAGGTTTTCGGTACGAAGGATGTGGAATTTTCCCAAACACCTGCCGTCACCAAGGGCGGACGCACGCTTTCTGTTTCCGCAGAGGAGATGGCAAGGCTCAGGGATTTTTCCTACCTCAGAAGCAGCTATTACATCATTGACAGCCGTACCGCCCTGCTTCCCTCGGACATTGACGCAGAAGAAGCATTGGGGCTTGATTTTAGCATAAAAAAGACCACGAAGGAGCCAAAAATATTGATTTTTCACACCCATGCCCACGAAGGCTTTGCCGACAGCGACATGAGCAAGGGACTTTCCGAGGGCATCTGGGGCGCAGGAGAGGAGCTGAAGCGGATTCTGGAGGAGGAATATGGCATCGGGGTACTGCATGATGACGGGCAATATGACATGGTGAATGGCAAGGGGCAAATCACAGGGGCATACGAGCGGATGGAGCCGCCGATTCGCAAAATTCTGGCGGAGCATCCCTCCATTGAGGTCTGCATCGACCTGCATCGGGACGGCGTGGGGGACAGCACACGGCTTGTGACGAACATAAACGGCAGACCCTGCGCACAGGTGATGTTTTTCAATGGGCTTTGCCGCCTGAATAAAAACGGCACAACGCAGGCAATCAGCGGCTTGGAAAATCCGTATTTAAAGGAAAATCTTGCCTTCAGCCTACAGATGAAAACAACGGCGGATGCGCTTTACCCCGGCTTCAGCCGCAAAATTTATCTCAACGCGTATCGGTTCAGCCTGCACATGCTGCCGCGCTCCACGCTGATTGAGGTCGGCGCGCAGACAAATACGAAGGCGGAAATATGGAATTCTATGGAACCGTTGGCGAAAACGCTTGCAAGCGTGCTGACGGAGCAATAGGCGAAAGCGGATTTCAGCTTGAAAAACAGTTTTTGCTAAAATAAAACGAACCGATTCTGCCATATTAAAATTATGACAAAAAGATTTCTGATATTCGGCTGCTTAGGCTGGTGCATCGAAATCCTCTGGACGGGATTCCATTCCCTGCTTCTGGGGGATGGCGCGCTGACAGCGAAAACATATTTATGGATGTTTCCCATTTACGGTGCGGCGGCGTTTGCTTCGCCCCTGTTTCTGGCGGTACGGAAAAGCTGTCCGCTTTGGCAGAGGCTTGGGCTATACAGCGTGACCATCTTTCTGGTGGAATTTACCGCAGGAGGGCTGATTCGTCTGGCAACAGGCGTTTGCCCTTGGGATTATGGTGACAATCCCCTTTCCGTTCTGGGGTTAATCCGTCTGGATTACGCGCCGCTTTGGGCAGCCTTGGGGTGTTTTTTCGAGGAGGTCAGCTTGCTTCTGGCAAAGAAAGGAGAATTGGCGTAGGGCATTGCAGTTCCGTTTGATTTCTGCTAGAATAATGCAGGTTACAGAGCAAAAAACAAGGAGAAATTGATATGGATACATTGAAGCAAAGCATCATCCTCTTCGATCTGGACGGCACATTGACCGATTCTGAGGAAGGCATCATCCGTTCCACGCAGTATATGCAGGAAAAAATGGGACAGCGCATCTGGTCTGCGGAGGAGCTGCATTTTATCGTAGGGCCGCCGCTGATACAGTCCTTTACGAAGGAATTCGGCATGGCGCAGGAAATGGCGGAAAAAGCCGTTGCCATCTTCCGCGAACGCTATGCGACGATTGGGCTGTTTGAAAACAGCGTGTTCCCCGGCGTGGTAGAGCTGTTGCAGGCACTGCGAAAAAAGGGAAAACGCCTTGCTGTTGCAACCTCGAAAAAAGAGGACTTGGCAGTGCGGATTCTGGAGCATTTTGAAATTGCGGACTATTTTGAGGTCATCGGCGGCGACAGGAGAGAGGTCGGCAGGGACAATAAGGCGAAGGTCATTGATTATGTGCTGGAGACCATGCAGGCGAAAAAGGATGATGTCATCATGATTGGGGACAGGAAATTTGACATTGAGGGCGCGCATGCCATTGGGATTCCCTGCATTGCTGTGGAGTACGGCTATGGGGACAGGGATGAGTTTGAGGCGCATGGCGCGGATTATATTGCAAAAACCACGGAGGATGTGGGAAAGCTGTTTTAAGGGAATTTACAAAAAAGGAGCTGAAAAGCTCCTTTTTTGATGGGCGCAGGGGAATCACCTCTCGTGTGCAAGAAAAAGCAGCGGCGCAAGCACCGATTGGGCGCAGTCGCGCCAAGACTGGCAGTGCTTCGCACTGGTTGAGCGCATTTGCGCTACAATTTTTCTTGATGAAGATAAGTTGTTCGCCAGTTTAGAACTTTTTCGGCGAAACAGAGGATTTCTTCCTTACTTTTTATGCTAAAAAGTAACAAAAACTTGGAACCCGTTTCGCTATGGGTTCCAAACCTCCGCACCCGAGGAAAGGGACACAAAGTTTCCCTTTCCAAACCCTTCCCCGCAGACCCGAAAGGGTATGGAGAAAGGCGGCGCAGATGCGCCTGCAACCATCAAAATACCGCCAACGCTTTTAAAATGGCAATACAATCCTTATATCCCTGCTGATACAGCGACCGCAGACGATATTCTTCATCCGCCCACATTTCCACAAAAATTTCCTCTAATATCGGTTTATCCGCAGAAATAAGGATGTTGCCCAATAAAGCTTCTCTTTGCTTTTGCCGCTCCTGCTGATATTCAAATATCTGCGATGTTTTCAGGGTTTTCATTGCCCGAAGATACAATGCATCCAGAAAATCATCCCATTCTTCCATTCTGTACATAGAATCCTCTCCTTTTTCTCCATTATAAAAGAGAAAATCTCTTTTTACCCATATTTGAACATTCTGTTCTAAAACAGCCTTTGGAATAGAGGGCAAGCCATGCCGGAAAGGCACTTTATACTGCCCGAAGGGGCTGGTGGGGAGGGGATATCCAAGGGGAACCTTGTTCCCCTTGGACCTCCTGTGGGGGTCCGGGACCCATTGAGGAGGGGTCCCGGGTTTTTGTTACTTTTTAGCATAAAAAGTAAGGAAGAACGCCCTTGTTTTGCCAAGAAAGTTCTAAACTGGCGCAACACCCATGTTGCCCAAGCAAATTTTTGGCTCGTATGAGCCCATCCAGTGCGAAGCACTGCTATTCTCAGCGCAACCGCGCCCATCAAAAAAAGGAGTCTTTCGACTCCTTTTTTTATCTCTTTTTATACACATCGAAGGAAAACCTTACTCCCTTCTCCTCCTGTATTTCGCCCTTTTCCTCCAGCTCCCAATCGGGATTTTCATCCAGATTCGGGAAGGCGGTATCCGCGGGATAGGTCTGATAAATCTTCGTGACATAGGCACGTTCGCACTGCGGCAAAAGCTGTGCATAAACCGTACCGCCGCCGGCAACAAAAACCTGCTTCTCGGCGTAATTTTCCAGAACGGCAGGCAGCTCTGCCAAATCATGGCACAGCACAACGCCCTCCGCCTGATAGTCCTTATTTTTCGTCAGCACGATATTCACGCGATTCGGCAGGGGCTTTTTATTCGGAAAGGATTCCAGCGTTTTCCGCCCCATCACAAGCACATTTCCCGTCGTTTTCTCACGAAAATATTTCATATCTGCGGAAATGCGCTGCAAAAGGTCTCCGTCCTTGCCAATACCCCAGTCTGCATCAACGGCAACAATTATATCCATATTTTTCCTCCTTATCGGCAATCAAATCGCAACAGGCACACGCCCCATGGATTTGCCGTACTCGTAATCCTCCACAATGAAATCGTCCACGGTGAAATCATAGAAATTCTTTACCTCCGGATTTAGGCGCACCTTGGGTGCAGGCAATGGCTCACGGTCAAGCATGGTCTTTACCATATCAATATGTCTGTCATAAATGTGCATATCGCTGATGACATGCACCAGCTCGCCTGCCTCCAGACCGCTCACCTGCGCGAACATCATCAGCAGTGCGGAATACTGTACCACGTTCCAGTTATTTGCGGTCAGCGTATCCTGCGAGCGCTGATTGAGAATCCCGTTCAGACGATTGCCCGTTACATTAAAGGTCATGCTATAGGCGCAGGGCTCCAGACCCATTTCCGTCAAATCGGCAAAATTATAGATATTCGTCATGATACGTCTGGAGGCAGGTGTATTTTTCAGCTGCCACAGCACGTTATCCACCTGATCCATTTCACCATGGGGGAATTTATACTTCACGCCAAGCTGATAGCCATACGCCTTGCCGATGGAGCCGTTTTCATCCGCCCAGGAATCCCAGATATGACTGTTCAAATCGTTTACATTATTGGATTTTTTCTGCCAGATCCAGAGGATTTCATCAATCGCCGCCTTCCAGTTGGTATAACGCAGCGTCATCAGCGGAAATTCCTCCTGCAAATTATAGCGATTCACCACGCCAAAGGTTTTGATGGTATGCGCAGGGGTGCCGTCCTCCCAGACAGCGCGCACCTTTTCATTTTCCGTTGAAAAGCCATGCTCCAGAATCTGTCTGCAGTTTGCCTTAAAAATTTCATCTACCTTAGCCAAAAGCAATTCCTCCTTTTTTCCTTTTCATCTCTGTCGTTTACAAAAAACCGACTAAATTCCCCTTTTATTATACTGAAAAAAAATGAACTTTACCAGTCCCAAGATATCCGTTTCTTGCGCCGAAGGACATCTTGTGGTAATATTTTTAGGAACACAAAAGCATCCCTTCCTCCGTTTCGGGCGAAGAAGGCCCTTCGGTTCCTTTCAAAAACGACATTTTCCGGTTTGATGCTTTCCGGAATCCATTTATGGGAGGTTGTAAGAATGAAAAAAATGACTGCGCTTCTGCTTGCCTCTGTGATGACAGTTTCTCTGGCGGCATGCGGCGGCAATGACGATGACGATGCGGCTTCTTCCGGCCCCGGCACGCAGATTACGGCGGCAGAGGAGGACGAAACCGAAGCCACGCACACCATCAAAATCGGCGTATTTGAGCCAACCACAGGCGAAAACAGCAACGGCGGCAAGCAGGAGGTTCTGGGCATCCGCTATGCCAATGCAATCGTACCAACCGTAGAGCTGAACGGTACGGTATACAGAATTGAGCTGGTGGAGGCAGACAACCAATCCGACAAGGTAGCGGCTGTTGCTGCGGCGGAAAGCCTGATTGCGGAAGGCGTTGCAGGGGTAATCGGCTCCTACGGCTCGGGTGTTTCCAATGCCGCAGGACAGACCTTTGCGGACGCAAACGTGCCTGCCATCGGCGCATCCTGCACAAATCCGCAGGTAACCGCAGGCAATAAATATTATTTCCGCACAACATTCATGGACCCCTTTCAGGGCAGAGTAATCGCATCCTATGCGGCAGAGCAGGGATACCGGACTGCGGCTGTTATCAGCCAGAACGGGGATGATTATTCCACAGGGATTGCGGCTTATTTCCGACAGGCATTTACAAATGAAAAAATCGGCGGCAAGGTGGTTGCAGACGAGGCCTACCACGCAGGCGAAACCGAGTTCGACAAAATTTTGCAGAAAATTCAGAAAACCAATCCCGACTGCATCTTCCTGCCCTGCTCCACGGCTATGGCAGAGGTTCTGCTGCCCCAGATTCGCGAAAGCGGCATTACTGCACCCGTTCTTGCGGCAGATACCTGGGAAAACCTTTCCATGGTAAAGGCAATCGGCGAGGCGGCAGAAGGCGTTGTATTCTCCTCCCCCTTTGAGGTAAGCGCGACCACGCAGGCGAAAACCTTCGTCCGCGGCTTTCAGTCCTACCTGCGGCAGAACGCGGAGCGCATTGCGCTGAACGGCGGCACGGACGAGGTTGCGGCGGTTTCCGCGCTGGGCTATGATGCCTATATGACGATGGTGACAGCACTGGAAAGTCTGGACGGGACGAAGGATGTGCTGACAAGCGTGGATCTGCGAAACGCACTGTATGAGGTGGATTATGAGGGCGTGACGGGGGATATCAGCTTCGACGATAACGGCGATGCCATCCGCGATACGGCTTATCTGAAACAGATTCAGAACGGAAAATTCGTGTTCCTGAAAAAACAGGTGGACGAAACAGAGTAACAGAAAAGGAGTTTTGAGGCGGCGGAAGGGCTTGGGAAACAAATCCGTTTCCCAAATGGAATCCGCAGTCGGAATTCACTTCCGGCGAGGAAAACAGCGAGTTTCGAGGCTTTTAAGCTGATGGAACTCGTCTGTTTATTCTTCTGTCTTAGCAAGTCGAAATCCTGATTTCGACTTAGGTGTCGACTTTGTCGACACCCTAAAAGGAGTTCGCAATTTCTGCGAACTCCCTTTTCTTTTTTATACCTTTTCAAGCATTTCCTTCAGCGTTTTCTTTTCCTGAATTGCAGCTGTTACCTCTGCCATGCGGGAGGTATCTCCCAAGAGGATTGCGCCGCAAAGAATTCCGTGGTGGAAATAGGCTCTTCTCAGAACCTGATTCTGTTCATCCTTGATTTCAACGGTTTTATAAGGGATTTCCGCCCTTGTGCCGATATCTCCGATGGCATAAAGGGAAGTACCCATGCCGTGGAAGCTGAGTGCGTTTATCTCAGGCTGATAGGAAAGGGCTTCTCCTGCCGCATTCGCCCCTGCAATGCGCCCCATTTCCTGCGCTACAGGCCAGAGGGCAATATTTGCGCCTGCGTACTGCGCACAGTCCCCTGCGGCATAAATGCCTGCCACGTTGGTTTCCATATTTTCATTTACGATAACGGCTCTGTCTGCTGCCAATCCTGCCGCCTGCGCCACTGCGATATTCGCTCTCACGCCGGTGGAGAAAATCACCAGATCCGCCGCTACGGTTTCGCCGCCTGCCAGCTTCACGCCTGTCACACGCTCCGTGCCGCTGATTTCCGCAATCTGTACACCTGTCAGAATGGAAATGCCTTTACATTCCGCAATGCCTGTCAACATTCTGACTGTGGGTGCGTCAATCTTACCTGCCATCAGCACAGGTGCGCTTTCCAGAACCGTAACATCCAGACCGAAGCGACGCAGCTCCCAAGCCGCTTCCAGCCCAAGCACGCCGCCGCCGATGACAACGGCATTTTTTGCGTCCTGCACCAATGCATTGACTCTTTCCACATCTGCAATGGAACGCACAACGGCTACCTGCGGCAAATCATTGCCCTTGATGGGCGGCACAAAGCTATGCGCGCCGAGTGCATAGATGCACTTATCGAAGGGATAAACCGTGCCGTCTGTGAGGATAACCTCTTTTTTCTCCGCATCCAGAGCTGCAACCCTGCTTTCTAGCTGCAGGTTAATGCGATTTTCCTGATACCATTTTGCAGAAACGCTTGCAATCGCGCCGCCGCTGACTGCACCGAACAGGTTCTTTGTCAGCATAGGGCGATCATAGGGCAGCTCCTTTTCCTCGGAAAGCATGGTAATTTCTGCGGTTTGGTTGCGTAGGCGAATCGCCTTTGCCGCCTGCAACGCCGCTGTACCGCCGCCCAGAATAACAAAGCGTTCCTCTGTATTCCTGCAGAAATCTGTATCCTGCGATGCCACAGGCACGAAATTTTCAGCCCCAACGCCGCAGACAGGACAGGTTTCGATGGAGGAATCGAAAATTTCGCCGCAGACCAGACATTTCACGAGTGTCCCTCTTGCAGAGGGCTTTTTCTTTTCCTCGCCCTTTAACAGCTTCAGACCGAACTGATAGCCGAAGGAAACCGCTTCTGCCAATTCCCGCTCAGAGGGCTTAAAGCGCACGCGGAACCCATCTATCACACGCAGATGAATCTGCTTCAGGCGTGCAATGATATGCGGCACACCTTCGCCGCTCCAGCCATAGCTGCCGAAGGCAGATGCCAGCTTGCCGCCATGAATAGGCGGATACATGCCTGTTGTCAAATCCCAGATGGGCTTTAATGCCTCCTGCAGAATGGTCGGCGTACCAAAGAGAATCCCGTCTGCTGCGCCGATTTCTGCTGCAACCTCTGCCGCATCTGCCGTAACTAAATCGTAGCGTTTGACCGCGATGTCGCCCGCCTCAAGGATACCCTCGGTAATCTTTTCCGCCAGCTGCTCTGTATAGCCATACGCACTGACATAGGGGATGACAACGGTTGTTTTTTCATTCGTGGGGATTTTGCACCATTCGTCATAGATTGCCAGAAGCTCCGGAATATGGCTATCCAGAACGGGACCATGCCCGGGACAAATCATGTCGATATCTAGGGAATGCACCAGCTCCAGCGCATTTGTCATATAGGGCTGCTTGAAGGGGCCAAGGATGTTGTCAAAATAATATTTTGTTGCTCTGAGGTAGCCCTCCGTATCGGTTACGGTGCTTCTGAGAATCCCCTCATGGGCATAATGAGAGCCAAAGGAATCACAGGTAACAAGGGTTTTGTCCTCCTTGATATAGGTATACATGGTATCGGGCCAATGCAGATTCGGCAGAAGGAAGAACTGCAGCGTTTTATTGCCGATTTTCAGCTCATCTCCGTTTTTAACGGGGATGCTGTAGAAATCATCATTCACGATATTTTTCAGAAAGCTGATTGCCGTAGGGGTTGCGATGATTTTCGCCTGAGGATTTTCTGCAATGATACGGGCGATGGAACCGGCATGATCCGGCTCGGTATGGTCTACGACAATATAATCAATCTGCGCGATATCCAGCTGCTCGGACAATGCCGCTCTGTAATCTCCGAAGAATTTTTCCTTCGCGGTTTCAAAAAGAATCGTTTCATCCCCCGCCTTGAGAATGTAGGAATTATAGGTGGTGCCGAATTCCGTATACATGATGATGTCAAATACACGCAGGTTTTTATCCAAAATCCCTGCCCAATAAAAATCCTGTTTCAGCTGTAAGGTTTTCATGCTGCCGCTCTCCTTTCAAATACGCGTTTTCTCTCCGTCTATCTTCTCTTTTTTTATTTTCTGCTTTTCTTTTGTTTATTTATATGATATCATTGTTTTAGAAAAAGAAGTGTTGCATTTGCAACAAGGAGAGAAAAAATATGGAAAATTTATTAAAAAATGAACTCTTTACGCACGTTTCGACAGAAGAACTGGAAAAAATGATTCCCTGCTTTGAAATGACGAAGCGCAGCTTTCGGGAAAAGGACATCATTCCCACGCACGAGGGGGAAAAAAATTATATCTGCCTGCTGCTTTCGGGGACAGTTTCTGTCAACCGCATCAGCATAGACGGCTCGTTGGACTTACTGGAATATCTGGAGGATACGGGCGTATTCGGGGCGGCGTTTGCCTTTGCCAATCAGGAGGATGCGTTTCTGACCATCTGCGAAAAGGACTGCACGGTGCTCTTTATCGAAAAGCACCATATTTCCAAGCGGTGCCTGAATGCCTGTCCGCACCATACGCAGGTGGCGGAAAATATGCTGCAGCTGATGGGGAATAAGGTTGTCACGCTGACGGAAAAGGTGGATATCCTCAGCCATCGCTCCATTCGCGGCAAGCTGATGAGCTATTTCCGCATCCAGAGCACAAAGACGGGGGAATTGAGCTTTTTACTGCCCTTTTCTCTGCTCAAGCTTGCGAATTATCTCTGCATTGACCGCAGCGCCATGATGCGCGAAATCAAAAAAATGAAGGAGGAGGAGCTGATTGCAATAGAAGGAAAACGGGTGACACTGCTGTGAAAAAATAAGGCTATATCAGAAAAATCTGAGATAGCCTTATTTTTTATTTCGTTTTATTGTGCAGGTATTTCTCTCTCGTTGCCAAGCCGCCGCGGATATGCCGCTCCGCTTTATTGACCTCCAGAACCGCACGGACGGATTTTGCCAGCTCCGGGTCAATGCGCTCCACACGGTCGGTGATATCTTTATGCACGGTAGATTTTGAAATGCCAAATTTTTTCGCCGTTTCTCTCACTGTTGCATTGGTGTGTATCATAAATTTCGCAACCTCAACCGCCCTTTCCTCAATATACGTTTTCAAGCCAAGCACTCCTCTGATTATCGCTTGGTTATGTATATGCAGGCAGTAGGAAAGATATGAAAAGCGGCTATCCGAGGAGATAGCCGCTTTCTATATGAGTTAGGGAATTTAGAATAGTTTTCGTTTCTTTATTGTTTATACACAAGCATAATGTTTTTGAGGTTTTTGTTTCTTATTTTAAATCTTTAAATTTGAATGGAGAAGGTATTTCATTGCGGTGTCGACTGAGTCGACACCTTAAGTCGAAATCAGGATTTCGACTTGTTTGAAACAGAGGAATAAACTGACAAGTTCCGTCAGCATAAATGCTTAGAAACTTGCAGTTTTCCTCGAGTGAGCAAAGCCCCCTCTGCGGATTCCATTCGGGGAATAAAACTTCCCCGAACCCATCCGCAAATTCCGTTCTTTTTTATTTAAAGAACAGTTCGTATACTTCCTTGGTGGGCATATCCTTACCTGTAAAGAGGTTGAATGCCGCAGCACCCTGCCACATCAGCATACCTGTGCCGCCGACAGCGACCTTACAGCCTGCCGCCTTTGCGGACTGCACGAATTTTGTTTCCTTGGGATTATAAACCGCATCTGCTACCACCAAATCGGGGTGGAATACGGATACATCCTCAACCAGAGACTGGTCATCCAGAGGCTTCATGCCAACCTTTGTTGCATTTACCAGAATATCGCTATCCTTGATTGCGGCATACAGTGCATCTGTTTCCTCCAGAGGATGGATGCTGACCTCGCAGTCGGATACCATCTGCTGAATTTTTTTCACTGTTTTTTCGCCGTTTGCGTAAAATTCATCTTTTCTGTTGAAGATGGAAAGCTTCTTTGCGCCATCCAGTGCGCACTGCACCTGAATTGCGGTTGCAGCACCGCCTGCACCCATCACGGTGATTTTCTTACCCTTCACATCAACACCGTTTTCCTTCAGGTTTCTGACAAAGCCCATGCCGTCTGTGTTATTGCCGTAGAGCTTGCCATCCTTTACCACAACGGTATTGCAGGCACCAATCAGCTTTGCCGCATCGGAAAGCTCGTCCACCAACTCCGCAACTCTTGTTTTGCAGGGCATGGTTACGTTAAAGCCCTTGCAGCCCAGCACCTTCAGTGCATTGACTGCCTCCTCTGTTTTTTCCAGAGGCACATCGTATGCCAGATAAGCATAGTCCAGACCGGTCTGTGCGAAGCTGTAGTTATACATGGCGGGAGAGCCGCTATGCCCTACAGGAGTACCGATCAAACAAAACATGCCTGTTCTGCCTGTGATTCTTTTTTCCATTGTATTTTTCCTCCTTTATTTTTTTCTTTTGTTAGATTTCCAGTGCGGCATTCAGCCCTTCTGCGGTTGCATCCAGTGCCTTTCTTGCCTTCACTGCGTCACCGATGACATAGGTCTCCGCAACGATTTTTTTGATTTCCTCGCTGATGGTATCGTTATTGCGATAGCCCATCGCCAGAACCACGTTGTCGAAGCCTTCCAATCTGCCTTCGGTGCCGTCTGCCAGTGTGTAGGATACGCCGTCTGTGAAGAACTGCGCTACCTTTGCACCTGTTACACCCTGTACTTTATAAGTATCAAAATCCTTCATGAGGAATTTGCGGTGTTCGGGAATCACATCGGGGCCAAGCTGATCTCTCAGTTCGATTACGGATACCTCGTGACCCAGCTCGCCCAGGAAATCTGCAACCTCGCAGCCAACCATGCCGCCGCCGACAACCAAAACCTTTTTGCCCACAGCTGCCTTGCCGTCCAGAAGGTCGCCTGCATGGATGACACCTGTATCATTGATACCGGGGATAGGCAGTACCAGAGGATTGGAGCCTGTTGCAACGATAACTGCATCGGGCTTTGCTTCTGCAACCATAGCAGGAGTCACTTCCGTATTCATAACCATTTTTACGCCATATTCTTCGCATTTTGCGATATAGCTTCTTACCATATTTGTGATATCGCCCTTTCCGGGAGGGTATGCAGCCAGACGCATATTGCCGCCGAGAATGTCGCCTTTTTCATACAGGGTTACAGCATGACCTCTCTGTGCCGCAGTGAAGGCTGCGTACAGACCGCCGGGGCCGCCGCCGATAACCATAACGTTTTTCTTTGTCTGTGCAGGCTTGAAATCTGCTTCTCTGCCTGCCAGAGGGTTTACCAGACAGGTGATGGGTTCGCCCTTGAACATATTGGGAACACAGCCCTGCAAACAACCGATACAGGGGTTCATCAAATCCAATCTGCCTGCCTTTGCCTTATTGGGCATTTCGGGGTCTGCGATGCTCTGTCTGCCGAAAGCAACCAGATCTGCTCTGCCCTCTGCAATCATCAGCTCCGCAAACTGGGGTTCTGTATAACGGCCGACTGTGATAATGGGAACGGAAACTGCGCGCTTGATTTCTGTGACATAATCTGCGCTGAAGCCGCCATGAATCAGGCTGGGAGCCCACATACATTCATCATGCAGATGTACGGCTCTGGAAAGGTGCAGTCCATCTACGCCACATTCCTTCTCCAGATAGGAGGCAACTGCTGCGGCATCCTGTGCAGTCTGACCGCCCTCAACGTCATCTGTTGCATTGATACGGCAGAGGATTGCCAGAGAATCGCCTGCTTTCTTACGGATATTTTCGATAATCAGCTTCGGCAGACGCATACGGTTTTCAAAGGAGCCGCCGAATTCGTCCACACGCTTATTGGTTCTTGCGGAGATAAATGTGCTGACCAGATAGCCATGTGCACAATGGATTTCTACGGCATCTGCGCCTGCTTTTTTTGCTCTGACTGCTGCATCACCGTAGCATTCAATCAGGCGATAAAGCTCTTCCTTTGTGATGGCTTCGGGTGTTTCTCTGCCACAGGAGGCAGGGATTGCACTTGCTGCCTTCAGAGGGTAGCCTGTGATTTTTGTATTGCCTTCGGGGCCTGCGTGCTGCAGCTGGATGGAAACCTTCGCCCCTGCCTGATGACAGGCTGCGATGGCTGCCTGAAAGCTGCTGACTGTGCTGTCATCATACAGACAGGGCTTTCTAGGGCCGCCCTTTGCTTCTTTATAAACAACGGTTGCCTCGAATGTAATCAGACCAAAGCCGCCCTTTGCTCTTGCGCCGTAATAGGATGCGGAGCGTTCGCTCATGGTGCCGTCTGTGTTTGCGAAGTTATTGCCCATGGGAGACATAACAAAGCGGTTTGCCACTGTCATAGGGCCAATCTGAATGGGCTGAAACATAGCTTCAAATTTCATGTTTTCTCCTCCGTTTCTTACTCTCTTTTTGTTTTTTCCTTCGTGCTTCATTTCCGTTTTTCTTTTATTTATTGTTATTCCACAACGGTGCAGGTGCTGACCTCGGAGGGCTTCACACGCAGCGCCGCAATTTTTGGTACTAAGGTTTGGAAATACTCGGTTGCCCGATGAAATTCCACCGCCTTTTCATCCTGATATTTTTCAATAAAGTAGAACACCTGCGTATCGTTTTGGTCGCTTGCCAAATCATAGCTGATACAGCCTGATTCCTCTCTGGTTCTTGCAATCATTTCCTTCGCAATTTCCAGAAATTCCTCCTGCAAGCCTTCCTTTACGGTGTTTTTCGCAATCAGTACAACCATCTTTTTTTCCTCCTTTTATTTTTCGGGCATTGCCTCGGGCCAGCCCTCCTGCAGCACCTTTACGGTATTGTCAAAGTTAAATTTTGCCGCTGCCGCTACACCCTTTGCCAGAATAGCGTCGCTGATAACCTCAACGCCCATTGCCTTGGGTTCGATGCCCTTTTCCTTCAGCATACGGCAGAATGCTGCTGTATTGCCGCAGCCTGTGCCGGGTGCCAGTCTGTCATGCATGGATTCATCTCTCAGAATGGATGCCGCATAGGGTCTTTCATAAACGTCGTTAATCTGTACGGAAACGATTTTTTCTGCGGGAATCCCTTCCAGAACGGAGAGATCTACCGGCTGATTTGCTCTCAGCCAATGCCAGCTATCCAGAATCAGCTTTGCATTTTCGCAGCCGCTTTCCTTCACCACTGCCCACGCCTTTTTCACATCGGGCAGGCCGCTGTAAGGCATAGGCTCAACGCCGATGGTGTATTTGCCTGCTCTGTGGCAAAGCTCCTTCAGCTTCTGTGCAGTATGTGCAACGGAATAATTTTCCATCAATCCGCAGTTGATGTGGTTCACGCCGAACAGCTCACACATGTGGAAGCACATCTGTTCCTTATATTTCTGTTCATAGGAACGGTGATCCTCCGCCCACTGCACGATATATTCCACTTCTGTAACCTTCATATCGTATTTTTCAAGAATTGCCAGAATATCTGCATCAAACAGACCTTCGTTCAGTGCATCCACATAGGTTTCCGCACGCAGACCGATACCTTCAAAGCCTGCCTCCTTGGCTGCTTTTACTCTTTCCTCAAAGCTGCACTGATCGCCCAGTGTCCAAGAGCTGACTGTGATGGGATATTTTTTAGACATGAGATAGTTCCTCCTTTGTATCTCTCTTTTGTAGTTTTTTTATTTTCTTAGTGCGGAAAGCTTTTGCAGCAGTTCCTCACAAATCGACTCAATTTTCTTTCCGGTAGTATCAATCACGATATCTGCCGCTCTTTCGTATCTTTCTCTGCGGCTTTCCATCAGGTTTTGAATAAAGGGCACGTTCATATTGCCATTTAAAAGAGGACGCTCTGTGCTGTCCTTTACTCTTTCGTAGATGGCTTCGGGCGTTGCCGTCAGCCAGACCACATAGCCGCTGTTTTTCATCAGCTCCACGTTTTTCTCTCTGAGGGGTACGCCGCCGCCGCAGGAAACAACCATGTGCTTTTTCTCGCGTAATTCGATGAGGGTATTGCTTTCGCAGTTGCGGAAATATTCCTCCCCGTTGGTTGAGAAGATGTCCTTAATGCTCATCCCTTCCTTTTTCTGAATGTATGCGTCCATTTCCATGATTTCCATGGCAAGAAGCTCACTCAGCTTGGCGGAAACAGTGCTTTTGCCTGCGCCCATGAAGCCGATGAGCAGGATATTTTTATCAAACAGCATTTTCGCCTGAATCCGCTTGCTGTTTGCAATAATGCCCTCGAAGATATGCAGGATTTCCTCCTCAAAGACGGTACCTGCTACCTCAGCAGCAACCCGTTCCAGTTGCCTTTTCTCCTGCTCCGGCTGCAAAACGGGCAGACCGTTTTCTCTTTTGTATGTAATGATGCCTTCGATACATTCCATTCTGGTTTTCAGTGCGGCGGTGATGCGCTCATCGCAATCCGCAATAATGCTTCTCAGGCAGGTAAGCTCTTTTTCCATTTGGTTCCTCTTTTCTGCTGCAAGGTTTTTCTGTAATTTTTATCTTTTGTAAAAGGGGATTACTGTGCGTCCTTTTCAAAGCGCAGGTTCAAAATGATGGCAAACAAAATACCGATTGCCGTTACCGCTGCATTGAACAGCAGGATATATCTGGGGCCCTGTACGCCGCCCACCTTGGAAAGCAGGCTCGCCACATTCAGCACTGCATAGTTTGCAATGGAGGATGCAATCATAACAACCGCTGTGATTTTCCCTTGATCTCTGGGGAACATTTCATTCGCCGTAGAGGTTGCCAGCTGCAATACGCCGCCTGCTGCGAAATAGCCGATTAAGAAGCCGCCCACCATGCAAATCTGCGGAATCTGCACAAAATACATCAGCAGCAGTGCGCAGAACGCAACACAAGGATAGATAACCAGAACGCGGATGGGCTTCAGACCCTTTTTCATCAGTGCCGCTGTCAGAAGGACTGCGCAGATAATGCCCGCGGAATAGAAGGACTGAATCATAGAGGGATTTGCCATGCCATAAAGCTTGCCCAGCTCCTGATTGCAGTTCATGAACAGCATGAAGGTTGTGGATGCGGTGAAGCCGATGCAAACCAGCAAAATTGCGGAGGGTGTCAGCTTCATTTTTCTCTTTTCCACAGTGCCGTCTGCCGCCTTGGGTGCCTCCTCCTTGGGAGGGAAGGGCAGAATTGCCAAAAAGATACCGTCTACGATGATGATGCCTGCCGCCAGAAAATACAGTGTGCGGAAAGACATATCTCTTGCTGCAACGAAGGTGATTAGGAATGGCAGCAGGAACTGTGCCATAGAAATTGCGAATTTTGTAAACAGGTTTGCAATCGCACCGTTTTCCTTAAAGATTTCCATGCAGGAGGGTGTAATGCTTGTATCCAAAAAGGAGTTTGCCATACCGCTGCAAATCATAAGGATATATGCAAGTGCTGTGTTTGTGGTAAAGGTAATGCCGATAAAGAAGATGGCAAAGAACACAACGCCAACCAATGCGCTCAATCGTCTGCCGTATTTATCGGAGAAGGGCCCTGCAAACGGGAAGGCAATTAACCGCCCCAGACCGACAGCCGCAATGATTGCCATAACCTTGCTGACATCGAAGCTGCCGTCCGCAAGCTGATTTGCGCCCCACATGGCTGCAAAGCTTTGCTTATACTGACCCATAATCGTTACGGCAATACCCAAAATGAAGTAGGTTACATATAAGGCAACCGCCGTAGGATAATACTTTTTCTGATTCATTTCTTCCCTCTTTTCTCAAATTTCTGACTCTCTTATTTTTGAAGCATTTTATTTTTTGAAAAATTTTTCCTTGACCTCTGCCACAGGCATATCCAAGCCGGTATACAGCTTTGCTGCCGCTGCGCCCTGATAGATGAGCATCCCCAGACCGCCGACCGTTTTGCAGCCTGCCGCTTCGGCATCCTGTAAAAGCTTTGTTTTTTCGGGCTCATAGACCACATCGGTGACTACCAGCTCCTTACGGAACAGGGAGTGGTCTGTGATGATGCTGATATTTTCCAAGGGGTGCATCCCAACCCTTGTGGCATTGGAAAGGATATCGCTTGTGCGGATTTCCGCTGCCAGCTTTTCGGTATCGTCCATATCGTATACCGTAATTTTCTGAGAAGGAAATGCCTTCTGATATTCCGCCGCCTTCGCAACCGCCTTCTCCCAGAAGGCATCCTTCTTATTGAAAACGGCAATCTCTCTTGCGCCGTCCAGCAATGCCTGTGCCTGAATGGCGGAGGAAACACCGCCTGCCCCCAGAAGGGTGATTTTCTTTCCTTTGACCTCTACGCCCTCGTGGCGCAGGTTTTCAATGTAGCCCTCGCCATCTGTGATGTAGCCTGTCAGAACACCGTCATGGTTCACAATGGTGTTGCACGCGCCGACCAGACGCGCCGCCGGGGAAATTTCATCCAGATACTTGAGTACCTCCTGCTTGCAGGGCATCGTGATATTTGCCCCCTTCATCTGAAAAGTACGGAAGGCTTGGATGGCATCCGCTGTCTGATTTTTGTCTACATCAAATGCAAGATACTTATAATCCAATTTCCACTTATCAAAGCAATAATTATACATGGCAGGGGATTTTGAATGTTCTACGGGAGAACCGATTAACCCGAAAAGCCTTGTTTTTCCTGAAATCTCCATGAGAGGATTCTCCTTTTCTTTCGTATTTTGAATTCTTTTTTTGCGCGCTTTGTCTTACGGACTCAGTGTATCGCAGAAATTAAAAAAGCACAAATTGATTATTTCATATGTTTTGATAGATTTTGTCTATAGCGTATGGTATACTGAAAATAAAAAAATCAGATGGCGTATTATTTGCTGATTCTAAAATTATTTGAAAAATGGGGGGGATCTCTATGAATCTGTATCAGCTGCGCTATTTTGTCACGCTGGCGGAAACGAAGCACTTCGGCAAGGCGGCGGAGCGTCTGTGTATCGCACAGCCAAGTCTGAGCCATGCCATTGCACAGCTGGAGGCGGAGCTTGGGGTGGTGCTTTTTGAGCGCAAAAACCGCTCCTCCACGCTGACAAAGGAGGGCATGCAGTTCCTTTCCTATGTGGAAAAATCCTTGGAAATTCTGGATAACGGCATTGAAACCATGGCGCATATCTCCCGTGGGGAGGGCTGCATTGAGCTTGGCTTTCTGCGTACATTGGGGCTTTCGCTCATTCCGGAGCTGGCAAGCGGCTTTTTACAGGAGCAGAAGGACAAGCACATTCAGTTCAAGTTCTACACAGACGTAACACAGCCGCTTTTGCAGGGCCTGAAGGATGAAAAATACGACATGGTCTTCTGCACACAGCTGGAAAACGAAAAAAACATTGAATTTATCCCTGTTTCCAAGCAGGATTTAGTCCTCATCGTGCCGAGAAATCACCCTCTGGCGAACCGCTACACCGTTGACCTGACGGAAACCCTGCCCTATCCGCATGTTTATTTTGCGGAAAAATCGGGTCTGCGCATCGTCATTGACCGTCTGTTTGAAAAAATCGGAAAACGTCCGAATATTGCCTACGAGATTCAAGAGGACCAAGTCATCGCAGGGCTGGTAGCACAGGGGTTTGGCATTGCCGTTGTGCCTTACATGGAGGAGCTGCTGCGGCTGAATGTCAAAATCATCCAGATTTCCTACCCCTATTGGGAACGAAATTTCTATATGGCAACCCTCAAGGACAGATATCTTCCCCCTGTGGTACAAAGATTTAAGCAGTTCGTGATTACACATTGCAGGGTATAAAAAGCAGCTAAAAGCGGGATAAAAATAGACAAAAAAAGCAGCACTTTTTTGACATATCGAAGGTGTCTATAAAAGAATAGATACTTTCTATCAAAAAATTGCTGCTTTGCCGTGTGTCAGCACGCGTCAGTTGAAAACAGGGTTCCCGAACCCCTCCGCAGTGAAAATTTCGACTTAAGCGCATAGCCGCGCTAAGATGGCAACCAGCTCCTCCATGCAGAGCGGCTTTGCCAAATGCACATTCATCCCTGCAGCAAGGCATTGGCGGGCATCCTCCTCAAAGGCATTGGCGGTCATGGCAATGATGGGGATGGTTTTTGCATCCGCACGTTCCAGTGCGCGAATGGCTCTGGTTGCGGTCAGCCCATCCATCACAGGCATCATAATATCCATAATGATGCCTGCGTAGGTGCCGGCAGGCGCTTCACGGAACATCCGCACCGCCTCACTGCCATCCCTCGCAAGCTCCACGCTGACACCGCGGTCAGCAAGAAGTGCTGCGGCAATCTCCGCATTCAGCGCATTATCCTCTACTAAGAGCAGGTGCAGACCGCTGATATCCTTCGCCTTGGCAGGGGCAGGCTGTTCTGTCTGCGGCTGCTCTGCTGCAATTTCAAAGGGCAGCGTGATGGTGAAAACAGAGCCTACGCCCTCCTCGCTTTCAATCGTAATCGTTCCCTGCATTTCATCAATCAGGCTTTTCACAATCGCCATGCCAAGCCCTGTCCCCTGACGGGTGCTGTCGCTGCGCTCCTGCGAAAAGGGCGTGAAGATATGCTGTAAAAATTCCTTGCTCATGCCGATACCCGTATCACGGATGACCCAACGATAGGTAACCCTTCCATCCGCAATGCCAAGACAGCTGACAGCCGTTTCCACCCTGCCGCAGCTTTTATTATATTTGATGCAGTTGCCATAAATATTCAGGAAAATCTGCCGCAGATGGAGGGGACTGCCATAGACTCTGCTGATTTCCATGCACTCGAAGCCTCCTTCATATCGCAGCGTGATGCCTGCTTCCGCGGCACGCTGTTCCATAATGGTCAGAATATCCCTCGTCAGTTGATTTAAGTCAATGATTTCATGAGAAAGGATAACCTCGCCGCTTTCCAGCTTGCTCATCTGCAAAATATCATTGATGAGAGAAAGCAGATGCTTGGCGGCAACCTTCATTTTCTTCTGATTAGAACGGATGAGGGCATGATCCTCTGCATGCGCTTCATCAATTTCCAGCAGACCGATGATGCCGTTTAAGGGCGTGCGAATATCGTGGCTCATGCGCGAAAGAAAGCTTGTCTTTGCGGCATTGGCACGATCTGCCTGCTCCACCGCTGCATAAAGCTGTTCATTTTTCAGCTGCAGCTGCTCTGTATATTCCTTTTGGATGGCAAGCTGCTCTTCTCGATAGCTTTGTGCCGTTTTCCAGCGCACCATGCGAATAGCCGCAAGAATAACAAGATAAATCACCATGGCGAAAAGCATATTTTCAGGCGTGGTGCGGAAAACAGCGCGTTGCGGCAGGTAAGCATAAACATACACATCCCGTCCATGCTCCATCAGCCCAAAATAGCGCACGCCGTTCTCCCTCGCAGAAACAAGCCTGTCGCTTACGGCGGCGGCTCTGATTTCTTCAAGCACTGCGGATGCATCCGTATTTTCGCCAATGAAGCTTTCCTCATTCGAAGCAATGATTTCATTCCCACTGCTGACCACAATCGTCCCGTTTTCCGCAGGGTCATAGCCCGAAAGAAGCGAGGAAATCGAAAGACTGAAGGAATTGATATAATCCAGAGGTGTATGATAATAGGCAACAACAATGCCGGGTGCATCCAGTCTTTGCACTGCCGCCAGATCCAGATAACACCCCTCAGGGCAGAAAAGCCGCACGGCATAGCGCTTTTCGGGATACTGCGCCGTATTCAGCAGGGCTTCGGAATCCAGATTTTCATGCACGAAATCTGCCATATCCGCCGCTTCGCTTGCGGCAGTAATATTTCCCGCTTCATCCAGAAGCAGAATCCCCGAAACGTAGCAGTCCTTCATACAGGTATGCAGAAAATCCGCACTGACAGGCCTTGTGGCTTCCTCCAATCGGTGCGCCGTCTGGTTTGCGCTTTCCACAATCCGCATCAGGCTCTTGGATTCATCCGCAAGCCCAATGCGGCTATAGCGGTTACACTGCTCCTTCACATAATTGACCGTATTCACCATGGTGCGCTGTGTAGCAGCGATATCCTCATTTACGGCAAGCAAAAATACGCCGCCCAAAAGCAAAACGCCCAGTAAAAGCTGTAAAAAAAGGATACGCGTGCAGGGCTTTGCAGAGGATTCATTCCACATCTGCAATCACCCCCATATCATTTTCATCCAGATACCTCCCGATGATTTCCTCCATCGTGCCATCCGCACGCATTTTTTCAAAGGTTTCAGAAAGCTTCTGTTCCAGACCGCGATCATCCTGTTTGGAAAACGCCACACCCAAGCCGACCGTCAGCAGCGGTTCCTCCAGAATCCGATAATCCAGCTTATAATCGGACATGCACTGCAAAATTGCCGTTTCGTGCGCGGCAATCGCATCCGCATAGCCCTTGCTCAGACAGGGATAAATCAATTCCCGATTCTGCATGGAAAACACCTCGCGCAGAGCAGGAAGCCTTGCATCCGTATGCGAAAGAAACAGCTCCTCCGGCTTTGTGGTGGACTGCACCGCAATGCGCTTGCCCTTCAAATCCGCCAGTGTTTTTATTTCGCTGTCCCGATTGACTGCCACCACCTGACGGCTCATCATATAGGGCGCACTCCAACGGTATTCCTCCTCGCGCCCATCAATAGAAAAGCTGCCCCAGATGCAGTCGATTTTTCCGCTGTCAACCAGCTCCTTCTTTTTCTCCCAGTCGATATAGGTAAACACCGCCTGATATCCCATGCGGCGAAAGGCTTCTGTCGCTAAATCCACATCTATCCCCGTTGGTTTGCCGTCCACATTCTCATAATTATAGGGCGGATAATTATCACTGCCGATGATAATATCCGGCAAATCTGTCTGCTGTGCCGTTTTTTCCGCCGCGCCGCAGCCGGACAGGCTGACACAGCAGACCACAGCCGCCAAAACCATGCCCCTGATTTTCTGTTTCTGCATAACACCCTCTCCTCTTTTTTATGCCCATTTATAAATAATAAGGCAGTCAGCGGACTGCTGACTGCCTTATTATCCACAGGATTGCGATTTGTCCGCTTCCCCTACCCATATATATCACAGTTCGTGTATATTAAAATTATATGAAAGAAATCTGTCTATTTCAAGTATTTCCTGTCAAAAACAGACAGAAAAGGAGGATTTTTATCAAATACAATATCATGTTTTGCAAAAATCAATCGTCTTCAGCGGTTTTTTTGACAAAACCTTCTAATTTAGCGTTGTCCGCCGCGCGCAGATATGGTATGATGTGGTAAATTCCTCCGCACAGCAAGCCACGCGCTTTCTGCAAGGAGACAAAATAAAAATCAAACAGCTGCTGACACAAAGAAAGGCTTCTGCGTGAAAGGGTGGGTCATACATACATTTTACAGAATTTCTGCGCCCTTTCTCCATATTTTTTCGGGGCGTTTTTTATTGTCTGCAAAAAAAGAGATAAAAAGAAAGGAAGATAAAGCAATGTATCCCTACAACCCCCACTCCCAAAAGGCAGAGGAATTCATCAACCACGAGGAAATTCTGGAAACCCTTGCCTATGCAGAGGAAAATAAGCACAACATTCCCTTAATCGACAGCATTATCGAAAAGGCAAAGCTCCGAAAGGGACTTTCTCACAGAGAGGCAATGGTGCTTCTGGACTGCGATATTCCCGAAAAAAACGAAGAAATTTACGCGTTGGCAAAGCAGATTAAGCAGGATTTTTACGGCAACCGTATTGTGATGTTTGCGCCGCTGTATCTTTCCAATTACTGCGTCAACGGCTGTGTATACTGTCCGTACCATGCGAAAAATAAGCACATCCGCAGGAAAAAGCTGACACAGGAGGAAATTGTCAGAGAGGTAACTGCTTTGCAGGATATGGGACATAAGCGTCTGGCACTGGAAACCGGCGAGGACCCCGTCAATAACCCCATTGAATATGTACTGGAAAGCATTCAAACGATTTACAGCATCAAGCATAAAAACGGTGCAATTCGCCGCGTGAATGTCAATATTGCGGCAACAACGGTGGAAAATTATCGCAGGCTGAAGGATGCCGGCATCGGGACATATATCCTCTTTCAGGAAACCTACAACAAGGAAAGCTATGAGTGCCTGCACCCCACAGGCCCCAAGCATGATTATGCCTACCACACCGAAGCGATGGACAGAGCCATGGAGGGCGGCATTGATGATGTCGGGATTGGCGTTTTGTTCGGCTTGGAGCTGTATCGTTATGAATTTGCAGGGCTTTTGATGCACGCAGAGCATCTGGAAAGCGTATTCGGCGTAGGCCCGCATACCATCAGCGTACCCAGAATCCGCCATGCCGACGATATTGACCCCTCCGCCTTCGATAACGGCATTGATGATGATACCTTCGCAAAAATCGTTGCCTGCATCCGTGTAGCCGTACCCTACACAGGCATGATTGTTTCCACCAGAGAAAGTCAGGAAAGCAGAGAACGTGTGCTGAGCCTTGGGGTATCCCAAATCAGCGGCGGCTCCAGCACGAGTGTCGGCGGCTATTATGAAAAGGAGGCAGAGGAGGATAATTCCGCGCAGTTTGATGTCAGCGATAACCGCACACTGGATGAAATCGTGAAATGGCTGATGGATTTGGGCTATGTCCCCAGCTTCTGCACCGCCTGCTATCGTGAGGGCAGGACGGGCGACCGCTTCATGAGCCTTTGCAAAAGCGGACAGATTCAGAATTGCTGCCTGCCCAATGCACTGATGACGCTCAAGGAATATCTGATTGACTACGCCGCACCGAAAACAAAGGAAATCGGGGAAAAGCTGATTTTAGAGGAAATCAAATCCATCCCGAAGGAAAAAATTCAGGAGATTGTACGGAAAAATCTGGTTGAAATCGAAAAGGGAAATCGGGATTTCCGCTTCTGAAAAAATTCTATGTATCAAAAAGAGGATGTTAAAAAACATCCTCTTTTTTGCTCTTATTTTTCTGTAGAACTACATAATTCTAATTGTTTTCGTATTTCCTTTGCAATAATATAAGACAATTCAACAGGAACTGCATTCCCTATCATTTTATATCCATTATCTACATCTGTATAGATAAATTCAAAATCATCTGGAAACCCCTGCACTCTTGCACATTCTCTTACTGATAATCTTCTATACAAATCTTCTTTTCCAGGAACAAAAATCCGTTTATTTTTTTCAATAAAAAGCATTTTTGGTGCTTGTGGATGCAACTGACATTGTCTTCCGCTCGCCTGCACAGTAAATGCCTGTTCATCCCATGCCCTTACTCTGTTTCTGCTCATAAAAATCGTAGAATACGCACCTGTAAAGTATTCATGATTTAGAATCTCCAGCTTACCATTTGTTTTATTTCTCGGGAGTGCCGGTACTGCTGTTCCATCTAAATCACCAATCGCCTGAAAAAACGTCTTTTTATCCTCTTTTTTAGGTGTAGTAGGTGCAGGAAACTGAAACCTTATATTTAAATCCTTCCGAAATCCGATATAAAAAACCCTTTTTCTATCCTGAGGTACACCATAATCTGACGCATTTACTAAGTTGATTGTAACATCATAGCCACATTTTTCAAATAATCCTATTATATTTTTCACGGCCTCAGAGTGTCTGTTTGCCAGCATACCGGAAACATTTTCTGCTAAGAAGAATTTTGGCTTTTTACTTTTTAAAATTCGAATATAGTCAAAAAATAACTGTCCTCTCTCATCGTTAATTCCTCTTAGAGAACCAGCTTCGCTCCAGCTCTGGCAAGGCGGACCACCGATAATGCCGTCTATTTCATCTGGAAAATCAGATTCCTGTATATTTCTGATATCCCCCTTGATTAGTGGCGCAGTGTGATTTTTTTCATAGGTTTCCCAGATTGTGGGGTCATATTCATTTGCCATAGCAATTGTAAATCCTGCTTTTTCAAATCCTAAATCAAGCCCCCCTGCACCAGAAAACAAACTAATTATTTTCATTATTAAACCTCCTAAAACCTAATGGAAATCAGTTTTGCATCTCTTAACTGTGCTGGATTATCTGGATTTTTTATTTTAACATCTGAAATGCACAACATTTTCTTTTCCTTAGCCAGATCCTCTAAATTCTTTCTATTCGGAAAGGTTTCATATTTTTCTTTGTTAATTACCGCCATAAAGTTAAACTCTTTTTCCATATCACGAATAAAAATATATTTAAAAACCTGAAAGGGATTTTCAATTCCCCACATACCTCGTATTCTTAAATATGTAATTCCAAGGGGATCTACTTTATTCAATTTTCCCAATTCTCTTGTGTCAGTTAAGCTAATATTAGGAATCTGCATAATTCCATCCTTAATCCTTTGTTTTAAGGATTCATAGGTTTCAACAGATGCACAATAATCCAAACCATATACCATACATAAATGCTTCAGTTTATTCCTTTTCAGAATACCAACTACATAAATCATGTCCTTTTCTTCCCAATCCTCCGCATTTCTGCATGCATTTGAAATCATTGGCGAAGAAGCATACAGTTTCTGTTTTGGATAGCTGGAATTTAACGCAAGTGCTGAATTATCTGCTTCAATCTTTTTTACTTCAATCGCATCCCCTTTTCTAAGCATAGCATCCGGCGGATTACTGTCATTTCCTAAATAAGAAAAAGTATCAGAAATTTTCTGCAACCTATTTGCTTCATTATGCTCATCAAAGGTGCTTGCAAATAAATCCTTTACATATTCCTCCAGTGCATCCCCTGCACTGTTTGCTCTATTTTTTCGTACATAGGTTTCCTTCAACTCTGTAACAGGATGATTCAACAAATTTATAATTGCATCTATAATATTACTCATTTCATTCCCCCTCTTTTATTTTTCTATCATACTATAATAAAAGAGTATCTCGCAATACCCTTTCAAAAAGAAATCCCCACCCTCACGGATGGGGAAATATATAATTATTTCTTTTTGTTAGGAATCAGCTTCTTTGTGCCGCCCATATAAGGCCACAGAACCTCAGGGATATTTACAGTACCATCTGCCTGCAAATTGTTTTCAAGGAAAGCAATCAGCATACGAGGAGGTGCTGCAACGGTGTTGTTCAGTGTGTAAGCGAAGTATTTCTTGCCTTCTGCATCCTGTACGCGGATACCCAGTCTTCTTGCCTGTGCATCGCCCAGATTGGAGCAGCTGCCGACTTCAAAGTATTTTTTCTGTCTGGGAGACCAAGCCTCAACGTCAACGGATTTTACCTTCAGGTCAGCCAAATCGCCGGAGCAGCATTCCAGTGTTCTTACGGGGATATCCATGGAACGGAACAGGTCTACGGTGTTCTGCCACAGCTTATCATACCACATGGGAGCTTCCTCAGGATTACATACAACAATCATTTCCTGTTTTTCGAACTGATGGATACGGTAAACGCCTCTTTCTTCAATACCGTGTGCGCCTTTTTCCTTACGGAAGCAAGGGCTATAGCTTGTCAGGGTCTGCGGCAGGTCTTCTGCTTTATTCAGCGTATCAATGAATTTACCAATCATGGAATGTTCGGATGTACCAATCAGATACAGGTCTTCGCCTTCGATTTTATACATCATTGCATCCATTTCCGCAAAGCTCATAACACCCGTTACAACGTTGGAACGAATCATGAAGGGAGGAATGCAGTATTTGAAGCCTCTGCCAATCATGAAATCTCTTGCGTAAGCCAGGACTGCGGAATGCAGACGCGCGATATCGCCCATCAGGTAATAGAAGCCATTGCCTGCAACCTTTCTTGCGCTATCCAGATCGATACCGTCGAAGGTTTCCATAATATCTGTGTGATAAGGAATTTCAAAATCGGGAACAACGGGTTCGCCGAATCTTTCTACCTCTACGTTTTCGCTGTCATCCTTACCAATGGGAACGGTAGGGTCAATGATGTTGGGAATGGTCATCATGATAACCTTGATGCGTTCCTCAACCTCTTTTTCTCTTGCGGAAAGGGTTTCTACGCGTTCTGCGTCTGCGCCAATCTGTGCTTTTACCTTTTCGGCTTCGTCCTTTTCGCCCTTTGCCATCAGCGCACCAATCTGCTTGGAAAGCTTATTTCTCTGCGCTCTCAGTGCTTCAACCTCCTGCTTGATGGTTCTGTTTTCCTTATCCAGCACCAGAACCTCATCTACCAGAGGCAGCTTTGCATCCTGAAATTTTTTGCGGATGTTTTCCTTTACGATATCAGGGTTTTCTCTTACAAATTTAATGTCTAACATTTCATGACCTCCTAAAAATAGTATTTTTTCGGATGGAAGTTTTTCGTATATCTTATGAAAGGTTTTTCAATCAGAAAAAAGAATTGTAAGCGATTCTTCTCTATCAACAGCAATAAAAAATATCTGCAAGCAGCTATTTTTTCATCACCGCTTACAGATATGCTTTTCTGTCGTAATCGCTCACGCTTTCATAACAAAAAAACTCCCGATCCCGGTAATAAAACAGGGACGAGAGTATATTTCCCGCGTTGCCACCCAGATTGCTCGGAGCATCCTCCGAACCTCTTGAACAGCTATAAAGGGCTTACCCTTCCGACTTTCATCGGCAGCTTGGAAAGTGGAACATTCTCTTTTCTCCGCCGATTCGCACCAACCACCGGCTCTCTGTGGGAGTTTTACAAGAACTTAGCTTTCCTTTCGGCTTTCGCCTGCGCTATTTTGTCTTGTTTGACTTTTTGGTGTATATTATATCATATTATTTTAAAATTGCAAGCCTAAATTTTTTTCTTTTTTTTGTACAATTTTTCCATAAATCCCGTCTTTTTGCTAAAATATATAGAAAATGTTAAAAAATTTATATTTTTTTCTATGTGCAAAATAGCGTCCATTGTGGTATACTATACGGGTACAAGAAAACCCCTTTTCCTGTACCACAATATGCCCCGGGGTTTGTGCGCACAACCCCATAGAATGGTGTCTCCCCTGGCACCATTCTTTTCCCTAGTCAAAAAGGACAATCAAGTATGATTGTCTTTTTTTTATGCTTTCCATCATGAAAATTCCCGCACCCTTTTTATTTCAGAATAAATTTCTCAATGACCTCTGCCACGCCATTTTCCTCACAGCTTCGTTCCGTTATGTAATCCGCGGCAGCCTTCACATGCGCCTCGCCGTTTTTCATTGCAACGCCAAGCCCTGCCTGCAATATCATGGAAAGATCATTATCACTGTCACCAATGGCAATCGTTTCGGCAAGCGGCACATTTGCCTCCTGCGCAGTCGCAGCCAGTGCATTGCCCTTGCTTACGCCTTTTTTCACCAGCTCCAGATAGGTTTCCGAGGAATAAAACAAATCAAAGATATCCCCTGCCTTTTTCTCCACATAGCACTTCAGCGCCGAAAGATTTTTCCGCTCTCCGCTGATTAAGCATTTTGTAAACTCGCCCTCATAATCGGTCGGCTCCTGCAAAATGCGCGGATTTGCTTGCATCATCCAGCAATAGGATTTCACCTCGTCCGTCAATTTTTCAATCATAAAATTGCGATCATCATAGTAAAACAGCTCCAAGCCAAGTGCTCTCGCCCGCTCTGCGATTGGCTGCACCACAGACGGTGAAAAACTGCTTTTCAGCACCAGATGCATATCCCTCAAATCATACACCGCCGCACCATTCTGGCAGATAACATAGCCCTTTTTGCCCAGAAGATGCAATTCCTGCAAATGCTTTTCCACACCAAAAACACCTCTGCCTGTGCAGATGACAAACTCCACGCCTTTATCCACAGCCTTTCGGATTGCAGCAGAGTTTTCCACAGAAACCCGTACACCTTTCCATAATAATGTGCCATCCATATCGGAAAATACCATTTTATAGCCCATTTTTTCCTCCTTTGTTTACATAATACATTACCCACATCCTGTGGATAACCTGTTGATATTGTGGAAAACCTTCTGGACAACTTTTCTTTTTCACAAGTTATCCACAAAATGTGGATAAAATTTCAACTTATCCACAGAAGTTTTCTTTTGTCTGATATGGAAAAAGGAGGAACAGCTCCTCCCTTTTCACGTTTATTTTTCGTTTTCTTCGTCCGTTTCCGGCTGTTTTTCCATGAAAACTGCCTCTTGGAAAATCGGTTCGCTGATTTTTGCTTCCGCAATCGCGCGTTCCACGGCACTTTCCATGGCATCACCCAGATTTTCCTCCTCAGGCAAATGCGCCTTCTCCGCAGCCGCTCTTGCTTCCTCTCTCTTTTTCAGAATGGATTCCGCAGCCGCAATCTTGCCTGCAAGCGTTTCCTCCTTCAAAATCAGCTCTTTTTCCGCCTCTGTTACATCACCGATAGAGGATTTCGCCTGCTTTTCCTTCGTTTCATCCACTTCGACCATTTCCACCTGATCCAGTGTAATCTGCTCATCCATAGCTCTGTCCTTATCCTTTTTGCGGAAGGTCGGCTTAAAGCGCACCTTAACCACCTTTTCATGCTCCGGCTGATAGGTATTATTTTTTGCCACCTCAACCGCTTTTAATTCCTCCTCGGAAAGCATGTAGGTGCTGACACCCATTTCAATCGGCTTCGCATAGGTAAAAGAGCCTGTACGGCTATGAATACCGTTCAGCACCACGCCGTTGTCATTCCCATCCAAAAGTGCCAAAGCAAAACAAAGATTGCCGCCCATTTCATCAAAGGGGTTATAGCGAATCAGCCCAACCTTTTGGATTTTGGATTTATCGGTTTTATCCATATCCGTCACCATATCCAACAGCTTAGAATATTGCGATTCAATTTTCTTTGAGGTTTCAAAATATTCTTCAATTTTCATTTCCAGGTTATGGGTTGGTCTGCGATTAGAGCCCATAAAATAATCATATCGTTTCTTCTGCCCGTTCAGCTTCACAAACAGAACAATGCAGAGTATAAATAATATGAATATTGCTGCCGCCAGAGCGGCAAAAAGAATCAATATCGTTTGCTGCGTCAATTCCATCATATTTCACATTCCTTATCGTTTCAGGAGCACCAAAAGGCGTTCCAAATCTTCCTCAGAATAATATTCTATTTCTATTTTACCCTTTTTCCGCTTACCGATAGGCTTCAGATTTACCTTTGTGGCAAACAGAGATTTCAAATCCTCCTCTATCGCACGATAGGCAGTTTCATCCGCTTTTTCGGCTTTTTCCGCAGGCGCGGGCGCATCTTCCTTCGCCAGATATGCCTTGACCAGAGCCTCAACCGCGCGCACGCTCAGTCCTTCCTCGATGATATGCTCTGCCAATTCAAACTGTGCGTCCCTATCGGATACAGGCAGAAGCGAACGGGCATGTCCGCCTGTCAGCTTATTTTCCGTCACAAAATTACGCACACGGGCATCCAACTGCAACAAGCGCAGGGAATTTGTAATCGCGGAGCGGCTTTTCCCGACCTTTTCTGCAATTTTTTCCTGACTGAGCTGAAATTCTTCCTGCAAACGCTGATAGCTTTCGGCTTCTTCAATGGGATTTAAGTCCTCACGCTGGAGATTTTCCACCAGTGCGGCTTCAAAGGCTTCACTGCCTTCCCATGCCTTCAGCACAACAGGCACCTTTTCCATACCGGCGATTTTTGCGGCACGCCAACGGCGTTCCCCTGCAATGATTTCGTAATATTCCCCGTTTTTCTTCACAACAATGGGCTGAATCATACCGTATGCCTTTAGGGATGCCGCCAATTCCTCCAAAGCGGTTTCATCAAAATATTTTCTCGGCTGCTTGCGGTTGGGTTCGATTAAATCCAAATCCAGCTCCGTCACCGTTTCATTCGATTTTGCTGTTTTCAAATCCTGTACTTCTGTATTGATGAGGGCGTTGATTCCAAGACCTTTTGCACCAAGACCTCTTTTCTTTTCTGCCATATCAATTCCACTCCTTTTCCATGACTTCCTCTGCCAGCAATGCGTAAGCCTCTGCGCCCTTGGATTTCGGATCATAAAGATTGATAGGCAGACCATGGCTCGGAGATTCCCCAAGGCGCACATTTCTTGGGATAATTGTGCGGTAAACACTCTGCCCCAGAGAACGCTTAACCTCCTCCACAACCTGCAAGGAGAGGTTTGTTCTTGCGTCATACATGGTGAAAACAATTCCCTCAATTTCCAGTTCGGGATTCAGACGTTTTTTCACCAGATTTACCGTATGCAGCAGCTGCTCCAAACCTTCCAACGCAAAATATTCACACTGAATAGGAACCAGAACCGTATTTGCCGCCACAAGTGCATTGACGGTAATCATATTTAAGGAAGGCGGACAGTCGATGATAATAAAATCGTATGCGTCCTTCACCTCTGCCAACGCCTCCTGCAAAATATATTCCCTGCGGTCGTTGCCAATCAGCTCAATCTCCGCTCCTGTCAAATTGATATTTGCAGGAATTACCTCCAAGCCATCCATGCAGGTCGGCTGCTTCACCTCTGCAATCGTGGCTTCGCCCAAAAACACATCGTAAATCGTCAGAGGGACATCATTTTTATCCAGACCAAGTCCGCTGGTGGTATTTCCCTGTTGATCTGCATCAACGGCAAGCACACGCTTTCCCTCTGCGGCAAGGCAGGCGGAAAGATTGATGGCTGTGGTTGTCTTTCCCACGCCGCCCTTCTGATTCGTCACTGCAATGACTCTAACTTTGCTCATAAATTCCCGCCTTTCCTTCTCGTTTTTTCTTCTTTTTATATAATAGTATAATCAATATGAAAAAGCAATGCAAAAACACGATGTTTCACGTGAAACATCAGGAATTTATATAAAAATAGAAAAAGCCACTCTATTTTGTGAAATAAAATGGCTTTTTGTTTGTTATGCGCTATGTTTCACGTGAAACAATTATAGTTTTGCAGACTTTGCGGGGCTTTTCAAAAGAGACATGATAATATTCTCCTTCGGTTCCTTTTCAAATTTCCCAAAAACAGGGATTGCCTTCGGAATCACCTTAATTTCAAACGGCATATCCGGCCCCAGCTCCCCATCAACCGTAGATTCCATAATTTTGAAATCGGGATCTAAGCACTCAATCTTAAAATAATGATCTCTGAGATATAACACATTCTTATCATGAATATGTTCCCCTGTCAGCATTTTCATCAAAACAGGTGTCATTTCAATCAGAGGCTTTCCTTTGATAGCAATAAATTCAAACTTCCCATCCGTAATGGATGCTTCGGGGGAAAGGTTCGTAAAACCACCCGTCCCTGCTGAATTCATAATCATATAGAAATACAAATCCTCCTCTATGACATCTTCGCTTGTCGTAATGCGAAACGGCACCTTTCTGAACTGCGGCAGCTGCTCCACGCCCTTTAAATAGTAAGAAAGGCTGCCAAGTGCGTTTTTCACATCCTTATCCACAATCTGTGAAACATTTGTGAAAAAGCCGCCTGCGCAGACATTGATAAAGAAAATGGAATCATTCACCAGACCCAAATCAATATCCACCGGCTTTGTGGAAACAATCGTTCTGCAAACATCCTCCACCTCGCCGCTTTTGAAGCCAAGGTAGGTCGCAAAATCATTTGCCGTGCCGGAAGGAATGATACCCAAAGGAATATGCAGACCACGGCGCATCATAGCATTCAGCACAATATTCACTGTACCGTCACCACCGGAGGCAACAATAATATCATAATTCGGGTCCATTGTGGCAATATGCGTGTCAATGTCTCCGGGATGGAGCGTGCGGAAGGGATGCACCTCATAGCCGCCCTCCTGAAAGATACCAATACAAACATCTAAGTCAAATTTAAAGCTTTTATTCCCCGAAAAGGGATTATAAAATAATTTCAACTTTTTCATACAAATACCTTCCTTTATAAAGAGAATATCTATTTTAAGATAATTAAAAGCCCCTCGATTAAAAGTTTTCTAATCTCTGAAAACAAAATCCTGCAAGCAGTTTTTGTTTCAGAAGATTGAAAATGCTTTTATAGCATATCACATTTGTTCGGGTGCTTCGATACCTAAGAGTGCCAGACCCTTTTTCAGCACTGTTTTTACAGAGAAAACAACCGCCAAACGCGCCTGTCTTACCTCAGGTTCACTGCTGAGAATCGGGTTATCGTGATAAAATTTATTGAACGCCTGTGCAATCGCAACCAAATGTCTGGTAACAACAGAGGGCTCCAGCTTTGCCGCCGCATCCTTAATTTTATCAGGGAATGCCTCCAGCAGCTTGCAGACATCCAAAGATGCCTCGTCAGAAAGTGCCTCAAAATGGATATCACTGAAATCCGGTTCACCTGCACGCTTCAGAATGGAGCAGGCACGCGCATGCGTATACTGCACATAGGGGCCTGTTTCACCATCGAAATTCAACATTCTTTCCCAGCTAAACACAACATCCTTGATTCTTGTGTTATACAGGTCATTGAAAATAACCGCGCCAATGCCGACCTGCTTCGCGATTTCCTCTTTATTTTCCAGATTGGGATTCTTTTCCTCAATAATACGCTTTGTTTCTGCGCACGCCTGATTTAACAAATCCTCCATCAGCACAACATGCCCATGACGGGTGGAAAGCTTGCCGCTGTCCAGAGAAACCAGACCGAAAGGCACATGAATCAAATCCTTGTACCAATCATAGCCCATTTTATGAATGACCTCAAACCACTGTGCAAAATGCAGGTTTTGGTCAAGCGCAGTCAGATAAATGCACTTGTCAAAATTGTAGGTTTTCTTGCGGTAAAGCGCCGCAGTAATATCTCTGGTTGCATAAAGCGTGCCGCCATCCTTACGGATAATCAGGCAGGGAGGCATATTTTTATCCTCTAAATCCACAATCATCGCACCTTCGGATTCCTTAAGCAGGTTTTTGTCCTTTAATTCCTGCACAACTGCATCCATCTTGTCATTATAGAAGGATTCTCCTGTGTACGCATCAAATTTTACGCCAAGCATTTCATATACACGCTCGAATTCCTTGATAGAAATATCATAGAACCATTTCCACAGCGTCAATGCTTCTTCATCACCCTCCTGCATTTTTACAAACCACAGGCGCGCTTCATCGTCCATTTTCAGCTCGGGATGCTTTTCTGCTTCATCATGGAACTTTACATAAATCCGCATCAGCTCCTGAATCCCGTCCTTCTCTACTGCTTCCTTGCTGCCCCATTTTTTATACGCAACAATCAGCTTGCCGAACTGTGTCCCCCAGTCCCCCAGATGGTTGATGCCCTCGCAATGGTAGCCCAGCTCCTCGTGAATTTTATAAATCGCGTTGCCGATTACGGTAGAACGCAGATGCCCAACATGGAAGGGCTTTGCAATATTGGGAGAGGAATAGTCGATCACAACGGTTTTGCCTGCGCCCATATCGCTCTTGCCATAGCTTTCCTTCTGCTCCAGAACGGCAGAAAGCACCTGCTCCGCGTATACACTCTTGTCCACAAAAAAGTTGATATATGCACCGACCACCTGCATCCTTGCGATAAACGCAGGCTTTTCGATTTTTTCGATTAACTCCGCAGCAATCATCGGGGGTGCTTTGCGGAATACCTTCGCCAAACGAAAACAGGGATACGCAAAATCGCCCATTTCCTTTTTGGCAGGAATTTCCACTGCTGCCGCCGCATCCTCAACGGAAATTTCCGCTGCCGCCGCCAAAAGTTTTGCAATTTCTATTTTAAAATCCATAAATTGATACCTCCAAAAGCCCCGTAAAAAAGGGACATACTTCTATTTACTATAGCATGAAAAAGGGGGAAAAACAAGGGTTTACAAGGGAATTACAGCTTTCGCTGTATAAGAAAATGAATCTGCGTCCCTTCGGACGAAAATAATGTTCCCCTTGGATATCCCCTCCCTCTAAGCCCATTCTGGCAGGATATTTAAATTATTCCAAAAGCTGCAATTTTGTTGTATAAAATGTTTGCAGGCGCACCTGCGCCGCTTTTCTCCATGTCGTTCCCGACCTGTGGGGAAGGGTTTGGAAAGGGAAACCTTGTTACCCTTTCCTCGGTTGCGGAGGTTTGGAACCCATAGCGAAACGGGTTCCAAGTTTTTGTTACTTTTTAG
>OKSH01000052.1_pt1 | contig 95708 bp, 85 predicted proteins | sample 1601231 | NCBI WGS metagenome assembly OKSH01 (sample SAMEA3541596, study PRJEB24748) | human gut metagenome | biome: human gut; feature: human-associated habitat; material: faeces | place: China | collected 2012
TCCATCAATTGCCTGCCGTCCGCATAAGACCAGATCATATGGACCAAGCTTTTTGATCACCGCTGCGACGATCTTGGCTACCTGTGATACATCCATATCTGCGAATTGTGGATCACCGATCAGGAAGGCATCATCAATTCCATAAGTAAGCGTCTCTTTCATAACATCTTCTGCGGATAATGGTCCAAATCCGATCACATCTACAGTTCCACCATAGCGGTCTCTCAAATCCAGTGCTTCTTTTATTACGTTCTTATCACTGTCATTTAACTGATCCACATCCTGATATTCATCTTTGATCGAATCATCTGGAATTTGTTTTAAAATCACAACAAATCTCATTTCGTTTCTCCTTTTTGTTTATTTTGTAAATATTTCGCACGCTAATTATATTTCATATTGTAACATTCTAACAATTCTTCGTCAAGCATTTTTACTTTCCAAAGGACAGAAAAATAGACGGTTTTCACGCCGTCCATCTTTCTGTTTTTTGGAGTTTTTAATTTTTTGAGTTTTTATGTTTTTAGGAGTTTTTATTTATAACTTCATTTATATTTTATTTTTCTTTGACTGCTTTGATCGCGTCATTTAATTTTGGAAGGATCTTCTTAATATCACCTACGATACCAAGGTCTGCGATATCAAAGATCGCTGCATCTTCATCTCGGTTGATCGCTACGATGAATTCTGAATTCTCCATACCTGCTGCGTGCTGGATTGCTCCAGAGATTCCACATGCTAAGTATAACTCTGGACGAACCGTCTTACCTGTCTGTCCAACCTGACGGTCATTGCTGATCCATCCTGAATCTACAGCTGCTCTTGATGCTGCTACTTCACCATCTAATGTGTCTGCTAATGCTTCAAGATCTTTAAATCCTTCTGCATTTCCTACACCACGTCCTCCTGCTACCAGGATCTTAGCTTCTGTGATATCTACAGATTTATGTGTTGTTTTTACAACTTCACGGATCTTAACATTCATATCTGCATCTGTAAAGTTTACTTCAACAACTTCAACCTCACCCTGTCTGCTTTCATCAGCTTCTAATGCTTTCATAACACCAGGTCTTACCGTTGCCATCTGTGGTCTGAAATCTTCACAGACGATCGTTGCCATGATATTTCCACCAAATGCTGGTCGTGTCATCATTAATAATTTTGTTTCTTCATCAATATCAAGTTTTGTACAGTCTGCTGTTAATCCTGTATGAATCCTTGCAGAAACTCTTGGTGCAAGATCTCGTCCGATCGATGTTGCTCCATAGAGAACAATCTCTGGATTATGGGACTGAATGATCTCCATCATTGCTTTTGCATATGGTTCTGTCACATATTCTGCCAGCATTTCATCATCTACTACTACAACTTTATCTGCTCCATGAGCGATCAGTTCACTTGCTTTGTCTTTAATCTGATTTCCAAGTAAAACTGCAACTACATTCTGTCCAAGATCATCTGCAAGCTTTCTTGCTTCTCCGATCAGTTCGATACCGACTTTCTGAAGATTTCCATCTCTCTGCTCGGCAAATACATAAACATCTTTACACATTTTGATTGTCCTCCTTACCTTAAATGATGTGTTTTTCCTGTAATTTCTACGATTGCGGCAACTGCTTCGTCATCGGAGAGATCATTTAAGATCGTTCCTGCACCTTTTGCCTGTTTTGTAAAGGATTTCTTAACTCTGGTAGGAGAACCTTTTAATCCGATATTTCCTTCATTGACTGTATCTTTGATATCCTCTAATCCCCATACTTTAACTTCTTTTTCACGATATGCATCAAATACACCGTGAACAGACATATATCTTGGATCAGCAAGTTCAGCTAATGCTGTTAAAAGACAAGGTGTCTTCACTTCAATGATCTGGTGACGATCTTCAAACTGTCTCTGGACAACTAAAGTATCTTCCCCTTCTACATCCATCTTCTCTACATAACTTACCTGAGGGATTCCAAGGTGTTCTGCGATCTGAGGTCCAACCTGTGCTGTATCTCCATCAATCGCCTGACGACCTGTGATGATCACATCATAATCTAATTTCTTTAATGCTGCTGCAATTGTAGAAGAAGTAGCCCATGTATCTGCTCCTCCAAATGCACGATCTGAAATCAGTAATGCATCATCGCATCCCATTGCTAATGCTTCTCTTAATGCAACATCTGCCTGAGGTGGTCCCATAGAAACAACAGTTACTGTACTTCCTGGGCATTTTTCTTTTAACTGAAGTGCTGCTTCAATTCCTGCTTTATCATCTGGGTTAATAATACTTGGAACACCATCACGGATCAGTGTGCCTGTCTTAGGATCGATTTTAACTTCTACTGTATCGGGTACCTGTTTAATACATACAACGATTTTCATTATAGTTTGTTCTCCTTCCAAATTTTAGTAATAAGCTTTTTCAAAATGAACTCTTAACTCTCAAATCAAACCTTCATGGAGCCAGCAACGATCATTCTCATAGCTTCGTTTGTACCTTCGTAGATTTCTGTAATCTTAGCGTCTCTCATAGCTCTTTCTACGGGGTACTCACGGCAGTAACCGTAGCCACCGAACAGCTGTACAGCCATTCTTGTTACTTCGTTTGCAGTTTCGGAAGCAAACATTTTGCACATTGCAGCGTAAGGAGCGTAGTTGCCATGCAGATCCTTTTCTGTAGCTGCTCTCCATACCATCAGTCTAGCAGCATCTGTCTTTGTCTGCATTTCAGCCAGTTTGAACTGTGTGTTCTGGTATTTGCCGATGGGTTTGCCACCCTGTTTTCTTTCCTTAACATATTTCAGTGTTTCGTCAATAGCGCCCTGAGCGATACCTACGGACTGAGCACCGATACCGATACGACCGCCGCCCAGTGCTGTCATAGCGATCTTGTAGCCCTGGCCTTCTTTGCCCAGCAGGTTTTCAGCGGGAACCTTAACGTTTTCATAAATAACTTCGCAGTTGGATGCTGCTCTGATACCCATACGTTCGATGTTGGGACCAACGGACAGACCTTCAAATTCTCTTTCTACGATGAAAGCAGACATACCTTTAGGGCCTTTGGATTTATCTGTCAGAGCGAATACGATGAATGTATCAGCGAAACCGGAGTTTGTTGTGAACATCTTTGTACCGTTCAGAACATAGTACTTGCCGTCTTCTGTTTTGTCAGCTGTTGTCTTAACGCCTGCAGCATCTGTACCAGCGCCGGGCTCTGTCAGACCGAAGCAGCCGATTTTGGAACCGTCAACCAGAGGTCTCAGATATTTCTGTTTCTGTTCTTCTGTACCAAACTCATTGATGCAAGGGCAGCAAAGAGATGTATGTACGGACAGTGTAATACCTGTGGAAGCATCTACTTTAGACATTTCTTCCATGCACAGTGTGTATGTCAGAACGTCTGCACCCTGGCCGCCGTATTCTCTGCTGTAAGGAATACCAAAAGCACCGATTTTCTGCAGTTTCTGAAGCAGTTCTCTATCGTAATCTTCTGCTTCGTCCATGTCTTTAGCGATTGGTTTAATTTCTGTTTCAGCAAATTTTCTGAACAACTCTTGCTGAAGCATCTGAGTTTTTGTTAATTTGAAATCCATTCTAATATTCCTCCTATTTTTTAAAAATTTTGAAACATCCGCGATGAGGCCACATCGTGGTATTTCATTAAAAAACAACCTACTTCCTTACGACGCTGCCGTATGGACGCAGTTTATCAGCTTCTCATTTCTACTTCCGCATTTCAATAAGAAGCCATAATGCCTCCACAATGAATATACCATTTTTGTTTAAAATTTGTCAACATCTTTGTCGATAAATATTACATAAAAAACGGCTGCGTTTGTTGGTAATACCGACATATTTTCCACTGTCGGCGAATGGAAAAAAACCTACAAAAAAACAGACCGAAAATCTCCTGCCGAATCGCTACTCCCACAGGAAATTCTTCCCACATTTCGTCTGTTTGCCTTTTTGTGAAAGAGCAATCTCCCTCGCCGCCAGCTCCTGCGGCATGCAGTGTAATTTTGTATACAATACATCTCTTTCCAAAAAGGGATTCTGACGCTGTTTGTGCGTATTTCTCCGTTTTTTTGCCTATCTCTACTTTACACCATTGTCTTTTCTCTGTCAATATATTTCGCATGAAAACTATTTTCTCTACGTTTTAATTGTCAGACATCCACTCGTAATATTATACAATAAAAACTGCATCTTTTTCTGTTTTATGTCTCCTTTCGGAAATTCACACCTTCCTTTTTCACGTTTTCATTCTCTATGAGATAATTTTTCGCAAACAGAACTTCCTCCCACGAAGCTCTGTTTACAAGCTTCTGCTGTCTTTCTCATATCAACCTTTTTTCCGCATAAACATAATATAAAAAAGAGAGTATCCTTACGGATACTCTCTTGATGAATCAATATTCTGATTTCGTCGAAATTACTCAATGATTTCTACTACGGAACCAGCGCCTACTGTTCTACCACCTTCACGGATAGCGAATCTCAGACCCTGAGCCATAGCTACGGGTGTGATCAGTTCGATTGTCATTTCAACGTTGTCGCCAGGCATGCACATTTCTGTACCTTCGGGCAGGTTGATAACGCCTGTTACGTCTGTTGTTCTGAAGTAGAACTGAGGTCTGTAGTTGTTGAAGAAAGGAGTATGACGGCCACCTTCTTCTTTGGACAGAACGTAAACCTGAGCTTTGAATTTTGTATGAGGTGTGATGGAACCGGGTTTAGCCAGAACCTGACCTCTTTCGATTTCGTTTCTCTGAACGCCTCTCAGCAGAACACCGATGTTGTCACCAGCTTCAGCCTGATCCAGCAGCTTACGGAACATTTCAACGCCTGTTACAACTACTTTTCTGATTTCGTCTGTCAGACCAACGATTTCAACTTCATCCTGTACTTTAACTACGCCGGATTCTACTCTACCTGTAGCTACTGTACCACGACCTGTGATGGAGAATACGTCTTCGACGGGCATCAGGAAAGGTTTGTCTGTTGCACGTTCGGGTGTAGGAATGTAATTTTCGATAGCTTCGAACAGTTCCAGAATCTTGTCGCCCCAAGGACCGTTGGGATCCTGCAGAGCCTGGAATGCGGAACCTCTGATGATGGGAATATCATCACCGGGGAATTCATATTCGTTCAGCAGTTCTCTGATTTCCATTTCAACCAGATCCAGCAGTTCTTCGTCTTCAACCATGTCGCATTTGTTCATGAATACAACAATGTAAGGAACGCCTACCTGTCTGGACAGCAGGATGTGTTCTCTTGTCTGAGCCATAGGACCGTCTGTTGCAGCTACTACCAGGATAGCACCATCCATCTGAGCAGCACCTGTGATCATGTTTTTAACATAGTCAGCATGGCCGGGGCAGTCAACGTGAGCGTAGTGTCTGTTGGGTGTTTCGTATTCAACGTGAGCTGTGGAAATTGTGATACCACGTTCTCTTTCTTCGGGAGCCTTGTCGATGTTTTCGAAAGCTACAGCTTCACCGATCTTGTATCTTTCGTGCAGTGTCTTTGTGATTGCTGCAGTCAGAGTTGTTTTACCATGGTCAACGTGACCGATAGTACCAATATTCATATGAGGTTTGGTTCTTTCAAATTTTGCCTTTGCCATTTTAAAATATCCTCCTTGTAAAATTGTGGAATCTTAATTTATGAGTTTGACACACTTTAAAATACAGCGCGTCCATCAACTCTAATTATATTAGAATTCTTATCTTTTTGCAATACCAAAAATCCAATTAAACGCAGTATTTTTGGCATTTCATTTCTGTTTTTCCGTCGAAAAATTACTTTCTGCCTTCCAGTACTTTTTCCTGAACAGATTTAGGGCAGGGTTCGTAATGGTCAACTTCCATTACATAGTTACCACGACCCTGTGTTCTGGAACGCAGGTCTGTGGAATAACCGAACATTTCAGCCAGAGGAACGAAGGAGTGAATTACCTGTGCGTTGCTTCTTGCTTCCATACCTTCGATACGACCACGTCTGGAGTTGATATCGCCGATAACGTCACCCATGTAATCCTCAGGTACTGTTACAGTTACCTTCATGATGGGTTCAAGCAGAACTGCGTCACCCTTTCTCATAGCTTCCTTGAAAGCCATGGAACCGGCAATCTGGTAAGCGGATTCGGAGGAGTCAACGTCATGGTAGGAACCATCGTAAACCTCTGCCTTAACGCCCAGTACGGGATAGCCGCCCAGGATACCGCTCTGCATAGCCTGCTGGATACCTTTATCGATAGCGGGGATGTATTCCTTAGGAATAGAACCGCCGACTGTCGCATTTACGAATTCGTAGTTGTTTTCCGCATCTGTGGGAATAGGATAGAAACGTACTTTACAGTGACCATACTGACCACGACCACCGGACTGACGTACGAATTTACCTTCTACGTCAACTGCCTTACGGAATGTTTCCTTGTAAGCAACCTGAGGTGCGCCTACGTTTGCTTCTACCTTGAATTCTCTCAGCAGACGGTCAACGATGATTTCCAGATGCAGCTCACCCATACCGGAGATGATTGTGTCGCCTGTCTCCTGGTCTGTGTAGGTCTTGAATGTGGGATCTTCTTCTGCCAGCTTTGCCAGAGCGATGCCCATTTTGTCACGGCCTGCTTTTGTCTTGGGTTCGATTGCAACGGAGATAACGGGTTCGGGGAATACCATGGATTCCAGAATAACTTCGTGATCTTCGTTACAGATTGTGTCACCTGTTGTGGAAATCTTGAAGCCTACTGCTGCCGCAATATCACCGGAGTAAACTCTGTCGATTTCTTCTCTGTGGTTTGCGTGCATCTGCAGGATACGGCCAACACGTTCCTTCTTGCCGCCCTTTGTGGAGTTGTAAACGTATGTGCCGGAATCCAGTGTACCGGAGTACACACGGAAGAATGCCAGCTTACCAACGAAGGGGTCATTCATTACTTTGAATACCAGAGCAGAGAAGGGCTCTTCGTCGGATGCGTGTCTTTCTGTTTCTTCGCCTGTTGCAGGGTCAATACCCTTGATTGCGGGAATGTCTGTAGGTGCGGGCATATATTCAACAACGCCGTCCAGCAGCTTCTGAACGCCTTTGTTTCTGTATGCGGAACCACACATTACGGGCATCAGTTCGCAGGCGATACATGCCTTACGCAGTGCTGTTTTCAGTTCTGCTTCTGTGATTTCTTCTTCAGCAAAGAATTTTTCCATCAGCACATCATCTGTTTCAGCGATTGCTTCGATCATGATCTGTCTGTATTCTTCTGCCTGTTCTACATATTCCGCAGGAATTTCTTCCTCGTCTACTTCTGTACCTGTTGCGTTTTCATAGAAGTAAGCTTTCATCTTCATCAGGTCGATGATGCCCTTGAAATCGCTTTCTGCACCGATAGGCAGAGTTACAGCTACGGGATGGCAGCCCAGTCTGTCTACGATGGATTTCATGGAACCGAAGAAGTCTGCACCCATGATATCCATTTTGTTTACGAAAATCATACGGGGTACATTATAGTTATCAGCCTGTCTCCAAACTGTTTCTGTCTGAGGTTCAACACCGCCCTTTGCGTCCAGTACGCAAACAGCGCCATCCAGTACACGCAGAGAACGTTCTACTTCAACTGTGAAGTCAACGTGTCCGGGTGTGTCGATGATGTTGATTCTGTTGTCGTTCCAATGACATGTTGTCGCAGCGGATGTGATAGTGATACCTCTTTCCTGCTCCTGCTCCATCCAGTCCATTGTTGCTGTACCTTCGTGTGTGTCGCCGATTTTGTAGTTACGACCTGTATAGAACAGAATACGTTCTGTCAGAGTTGTCTTACCCGCGTCAATGTGCGCCATAATACCAATGTTTCTGGTTCTTTCCAGAGGGTATTCTCTGTTTGCCACTGTGGGATCCTCCTTTTTGTAATCATAATCAGGTTTATGGAAAGACTATGAAATAGCCTTTCCATATTTCCCAAATTCCATTCGTTTTTCTCTAAAAACCAACTGCCCTGCGGCAGCCTTCTGTAAGGCAAAGCCTCACAAAAACGGTAATTCTTACCATTTGAAGTGGGAGAAAGCTTTGTTTGCTTCTGCCATCTTGTGCATTTCGTCTTTTCTCTTGCAAGCGCCGCCTGCATTGTTCAGTGCGTCCAGAATTTCGCCTGCCAGACGGTCAACCATTGTCTTTTCGCCGCGTTTTCTGGAATACAGTGTGATCCATCTCAGACCCAGTGTCTGTCTTCTTTCAGGTCTGATTTCCATGGGTACCTGGTAGGTTGCACCGCCGACACGGCGAGCCTTAACCTCCAGTACAGGCATGATGTTGCCCAGAGCTTCTTCGAAAACTTCCAGAGCTTCTCTACCTGTTTTTTCTGCTACTTTATCGAATGCACCGTAAACGATCTTTTCCGCTACACCCTTTTTACCGTCCAGCATGATGCTGTTGATGAGCTTTGTCACCAGCTTGCTGTTGTAAATAGGATCGGCCAAGACCTCTCTTTTTGCTACATGTCCTTTTCTAGGCACGATTCTTCCCTCCTTGATGAATAAATGCTATTCTCGGTACTTCACGGGGATGCTTCCCTCGTGTTTTCATGCCTTATCCTCTTTCAACGTATATCTCGTCTAAGCAATCGCAGATTGTATTGATTGATATAAGGCATTTCTACTAATAGATTTGTCTTTGTCTGAAATTGTTCCTCTAAGAAATTTTAAAAAATTACTTCTTAGCAGCTTTAGGACGCTTTGCGCCGTATTTGGAACGAGCCTGCATTCTGTTTGCAACGCCGGCTGTATCCAGTGTACCTCTGACAATGTGGTAACGTACACCGGGAAGGTCTTTTACTCTGCCGCCTCTGAGCAGAACAACGGAGTGTTCCTGCAGGTTGTGGCCTTCACCGGGGATATATGCTGTAACTTCGATACCGTTGGACAGACGAACTCTGGCAATCTTTCTCAGCGCAGAGTTAGGCTTCTTAGGTGTGGAAGTTTTTACCGCTGTACATACGCCTCTCTTCTGGGGAGAAGATACGTCTGTAGCTTTCTTCTGCAGGGAGTTCAAACCTTTCTGCAGAGCGGGTGCTGTAGATTTTTTCTCAACAGTTTTTCTGCCTTTTCTTACTAACTGGTTAAACGTAGGCATTAACTGCACCTCCTTATAAAAATAATACATCTGCTAAATTGCAATAATTCTGATTTTGTCTCCGTTTTAAAGGCTCGCTTAGAAAAGCCCCTAAAATCAGACACTAGAAAATTTTATCATCGCCAAACACAAAAGTCAAGGATTTTTCTTTGAAATATCAGCTTTTTTCCTTACTTTTTCCTATTTCTTGCCTTTCCGGATATATTTTTGCAAAAGCAAAGCCCCCTGTCTTTTTTCGCAGAGGGCTAAGGCAATCTTTATTTCCGAAAATCCTTTCTGATGTTGTCCCGCAGCTCTGTCAGGCTCTGCACCGGTTCATCCACAAGCTCCGTCAGCACCTCATCCAACGCCTGCTCCCTGTCCTTCCCCTTCCTGCAAGCCCTGCGCCACCGAATCAGAATAAAGCAGGTCAAAATACCGACCACCATAAGTAAAAGAAGAATCTCTATGAGAACAGAAGCTTTCATCGGCTGTTCCATCCATAAATCCAGATACCAATCCATGCCTATCACCTCGTTATTTTATGCAAAAAAGGGGTGTCACTTCCGCGACACCCCCTCCTAGCGGAAGCTCCGTTTTCAACAAAACAATTAAATCATTTCGTCCTCATCAATATATACCGTTTCCTCTGCAGGCGCTTCTGTTTCTTCCTCAGCCCCCTCGGGAACGATTTCGATATTTCTGTATCTTGTCATACCCGTACCGGCAGGAATCAGCTTACCGATGATAACGTTTTCCTTCAGACCAATCAGTGGATCAATCTTACCCTTGATTGCCGCCTCTGTCAGCACACGGGTTGTTTCCTGGAAGGATGCGGCAGACAGGAAGGAATCTGTTGCCAGGGATGCCTTTGTGATACCCAAAAGCACTCTCGTACCCTTTGCAGGCTCTTTGCCCTCTGTCTCCAGTGCAGCGTTTGTATTTTCAAAGGTCAGCCAGTCAACCAGAGAGCCGGGCAGGAATTCTGTATCCCCGTTTTCCTCGATTTTTACTCTCTTCAGCATCTGGCGTACAATAACCTCGATATGCTTATCGCTGATTTCTACACCCTGCAGGCGGTAAACTCTCTGTACCTCCTGAATCATGTAGTCCTGTACGCCTCTCAGACCCTTGATTTTCAGAATATCGTGAGGGTTTACGCTACCTTCGGTGATTTCGTCACCGGCTTCGATTAAATCACCGTCATAAACCTTAATTCTGGAGCCGTAAGGAATCAGATAATCCTTTGTTTCTCCTGTTTCGGGGTTTGTGATGATAACCTCACGCTTTTTCTTTGTATCGTTCAGTGTCACGCGTCCGCCGAATTCCGCAATGATAGCCAGACCCTTAGGCTTTCTTGCTTCAAACAACTCCTCGACACGGGGAAGACCCTGTGTGATATCGTTACCTGCGATACCGCCTGTATGGAACGTACGCATGGTCAGCTGTGTGCCGGGTTCACCGATGGACTGCGCCGCAATAATACCTACAGATTCGCCAATGCGTACATATCTGCCGGATGCCATGTTTGCGCCGTAGCACTTCGCACAGATACCAACCTCGGAACGGCAGGTCAGAACGGTTCTGATCCAAACCTTCTTAATGCCGGCTTTTTCCACTGCCTCCGCCTGATCTACGGTAATCATAGTATCCGCAGGAACAATGATTTCGCCTGTTTCGGGATGGATGATATCGTAAGCAGACCATCTGCCGCGGATACGATCCTGCAAGCCTTCAATGACCTCGTTGCCGTCCATGAATGCGGAAATTTCCATGCAGGGTGTTTCAATATTTCTGCCGTCGCAGCAATCCCATTCTCTTACAATAATATCCTGAGATACGTCTACCAGTCTACGTGTCAGATAACCGGAGTCGGCTGTCTTCAGCGCAGTATCAGTCAGACCTTTACGCGCACCATGCGCGGAAATGAAGTATTCCAGTACGGACAGACCCTCACGGAAGTTTGCCTTGATGGGCAGCTCGATGATACCGCCGTTAGGGGATGCCATCAGACCACGCATACCTGCAAGCTGTTTGATCTGTCTGTTGGAACCACGGGCACCGGAGTTTGCCATCATATAAATGTTGTTATATTTCCCCAGACCTGCCAGCAGTGCTGCCGTAATCTTATCATCGGCAATGTTCCATGCCTCGATAACCTTCTGGTGACGTTCTTCGTCCGTCATCAGACCACGTCTGAATTTCTTTGTAATCATATCAACCTTGGATTCTGCTTCCTCCAGATATTCTGCCTTTTCCTTAGGAATTTCCATATCGGAAACGGATACGGTCATTGCCGCTCTTGTGGAGAATTTGTAACCCAGAGATTTGATTTTATCCAGTACGGATGCTGTTTCTGTTGCACCGCAGCGGTTGATGCACTTATTGATAACCTTACCGATTGCCTTCTTATCTACCAGGAAGCTGATTTCGTAATCGAATTTTGTTTCCTCGTTTGTTCTGTCAACGTAGCCCAGATTCTGAGGAATTGCCTCATTAAAGATAATACGGCCAACGGTTGTCTGTACCATTCTTGTTTCGGGTACGCCGTCAAATTCCAGCGTTCTTCTTACTCGGATGATTTCCTGCAGGCTTACCTCGTGGTTATCGTATGCCAGTATTGCTTCCTTTTCATCCTTGAAGGGGCGAATCATCAGATCGCCTGCTTTTTTGATTACATTGCCTTCCGCATCCAGAATATCCTCTGTGTATCTCTGGTTCAGATCGTCTCTTTCCAGAGTCAGATAATACATACCCAGAATCATATCCTGAGAGGGTACGGTTACAGGTGCACCATCGGAGGGCTTCAGCAGGTTGTTGGGAGAAAGCAGCAGGAATCTGCATTCTGCCTGTGCTTCTACGCTCAGAGGAACGTGAACCGCCATCTGGTCACCATCGAAGTCGGCGTTAAATGCGGTACATACCAAAGGATGCAGCTTAATCGCACGACCTTCTACCAGAACGGGTTCAAATGCCTGAATCCCCAGTCTGTGCAGTGTCGGCGCACGGTTCAGCATAACGGGATGCTCTCTGATAACCTCCTCCAGAATATCCCAAACCTCTGTCTGCAATCTTTCTACCATTCTCTTAGCGGATTTGATGTTGTGAGCCAGACCATCCTCTACCAGCTTCTTCATTACAAAGGGCTTAAACAGCTCGATTGCCATTTCCTTCGGCAGACCGCACTGATAGATTTTCAATTCGGGACCTACAACGATAACGGAACGGCCGGAGTAGTCAACACGTTTGCCCAGCAGGTTCTGACGGAAACGGCCCTGTTTCCCCTTCAGCATATCAGAAAGAGATTTCAGCGCACGGTTGCCGGGGCCCGTTACGGGACGACCGCGGCGACCATTATCAATCAGTGCGTCAACTGCTTCCTGCAGCATTCTCTTTTCGTTTCTTACAATAATATCGGGTGCGCCCAGATCCAGCAGTCTTTTCAGACGGTTGTTTCTGTTGATAACCCTTCTATACAGGTCATTCAGGTCGCTTGTTGCGAAACGGCCGCCGTCCAACTGTACCATAGGACGAATTTCAGGCGGAATTACCGGAATCGCATCCAGAATCATCCATTCGGGCTTATTGCCGGAAAGACGGAAGCTTTCGATTACCTCCAGCTTCTTGATGATACGCACGCGCTTCTGCCCTGTGGTGTCCTGCAGCTGTGCCTTCAGCTCTACGGATTCCTTTTCCAGATCAATGTCCTGCAAAAGCTTCTTAATCGCTTCTGCGCCCATTGCCGCCTCAAAGGTATTGCCGTATTTATCATAAGCCTCTCTGTATTCTCTTTCTGTCAGAAGCTGTTTGTACTGCAATTCTGTATCCCCTGCATCCAGTACAATGTAGGATGCAAAGTACAGAACCTTTTCCAATGCTCTGGGGCTCATGGAAAGGATCAGACCCATTCTGGAGGGAATCCCCTTGAAATACCAGATATGGGAAACGGGAGCGGCCAGCTCAATATGGCCCATTCTCTCACGTCTTACCTTTGCTTTTGTTACCTCAACGCCGCAGCGGTCGCAGACAACGCCTTTGTAACGGATTCTTTTATATTTACCACAATGACATTCCCAGTCTTTTGTGGGCCCGAAAATTCTTTCGCAGAACAGACCGTCCTTTTCAGGTTTCAGTGTTCTATAGTTAATGGTTTCAGGTTTTTTGACTTCACCTCTGGACCATTCATGGATTTTTTCGGGAGATGCCAAACCAATCTTGATGGAATCAAACACGATTCCCTGATCTGTATTCTGTGTGCTCATGGGTTTGTTCTCCTTTCTTATTCTTCATCCTCGTAATCGAAATCGTCAGCGGAATCGCCGGAGTAATCATCAGAAAGCAGGTCGCTGTTGTCCGCCTCCACGCCGGTTTCATCGTCAAAGAGGAATTCTCTCATCAGCTCCTCCTCTGCTGTCATGCTACGAGGCTGACGGTATTCGTCCTCTTCATAGCCGTCGATGTTTACATTCAGATCATCCACATCTTCGATACATTCCTTAATTTCAACCTCTGTCTGATCCTCACGCAGCACGCGAATATCCAGTGCCAGAGACTGCAGCTCCTTCAGCAGTACCTTGAAGGATTCGGGAACGCCGGGCTCGGGGATATTTTCACCCTTTACGATTGCTTCGTATGTTTTTACACGACCAACGATATCGTCGGATTTTACTGTCAAAATTTCCTGCAGGGTATAAGCCGCACCGTATGCCTCCAATGCCCAAACCTCCATCTCGCCGAAACGCTGACCGCCGAACTGTGCTTTACCGCCCAAGGGCTGCTGGGTAACCAGAGAGTAAGGGCCTGTGGAACGTGCGTGAATCTTTTCGTCTACCAGATGGTGCAGCTTCAAGTAGTGCATGAAGCCAATGGTTACGCGGTTGTCGAAGGGCTCGCCGCTGCGGCCGTCTCTCAGCTGAACCTTACCGTCTCTGCCAAGTGCAACGCCCTTCCATTCTTCTCTGTGGTCTCTGTTTGCATACAGTTCATCATAAATGTCACCATTCAGCAGAGGCTTCCATTTTTCAGAGAATTCCTCCCAGCTTGTGTTGACATAATCGTTTGCCATTTCCAGTGTATCCATGATGTCGATTTCGTTCGCACCATCGAATACAGGTGTGCTGATTTTCCAGCCCAGTGCCTTTGCCGCCAGGGACAGGTGGGTTTCCAATACCTGCCCGATATTCATACGGGAAGGAATACCCAGAGGGTTCAGCACGATATCCAGAGGACGGCCATTCGGCAGGAATGGCATATCCTCTACAGGCAGTACACGGGAAACAACACCCTTGTTGCCGTGACGGCCCGCCATCTTGTCACCAACGGAGATTTTACGCTTCTGTGCAATATAAACACGAACCAGCTGGTTTACGCCGGGGCCTACATCATCGCCGTTTTCTCTTGTGAATACCTTTACGTCTACAATGATACCTGTTTCGCCGTGAGGTACACGCAGGGAGGTATCTCTAACCTCTCTTGCCTTTTCGCCGAAGATGGCACGCAGCAGTCTTTCCTCTGCGGTCAGCTCTGTTTCCCCCTTCGGTGTTACCTTACCCACCAGAATATCATTGGGGCGTACCTCAGCACCGATGCGGATAATACCTCTGTCATCCAGATCCTTCAGCGCATCCTCGCCCACGTTGGGAATGTCTCTTGTGATTTCTTCAGGCCCAAGCTTTGTGTCTCTTGCGTCTGCCTCAAATTCACTGATATGAACGGAGGTATAAACGTCCTCCTGTACCAGCTTTTCGCTCAGCAAAACAGCATCCTCGTAGTTGTAGCCTTCCCATGTCATGAAGCCGATCAGAGGGTTCTTGCCCAGTGCCAGCTCGCCCTTGCAGGTGGAAGCACCGTCTGCGATAATCTGGTCTGCCTCTACTCTCTGTCCCAGGTCTACAATAGGCTTCTGGTTCAGACAGGTGCTCTGGTTGGATCTCTGATATTTAATCAGCTTATATACGTCTCTCTGAGAGTTATCATTTCTAATCACGATTTCATCTGCGGAAACTCTTTCCACAATACCGGGATTCTTCGCAATAATGCAGATACCGGAGTCCTTCGCAGTCTTATATTCCATACCTGTGCCGACAACAGGGGAATCTGTTACCAGCAGGGGTACTGCCTGACGCTGCATGTTGGAGCCCATCAGCGCACGGTTCGCGTCATCGTTTTCCAGGAAGGGAATCAATGCAGTCGCAACGGATACCATCTGCTTGGGCGAAACGTCCATCAGCTGTACCTGTTTTCTGTCTACCTCGATGATTTCCTCTTTGCGTCTACCGGAAACCTTCTTATGCACAAAATGTCCTTCCTCATCCAGAGGCTCATTCGCCTGTGCTACATTGTAGATTTCTTCCTCGTCCGCAGTCACATAGATAAATTCATCTGTAACAACGGGCTCCTCGCCGCTCTGGTCAACCTTTCTGTAGGGTGCCTCAATGAAGCCGTATTCATTGATGCGTGCGAAGGTTGCCAATGTGTTAATCAAGCCGATGTTCGGGCCTTCCGGTGTCTCAATGGGGCACATTCTGCCGTAATGAGAATGGTGAACGTCACGCACCTCGAAGCCGGCTCTGTCTCTGGACAGACCGCCGGGGCCCAGTGCGGAAAGTCTTCTCTTGTGTGTCAGCTCGGACAGAGGGTTGTTCTGATCCATGAACTGAGACAGCTGAGAGCTGCCGAAGAATTCCTTGATTGCCGCTGTAACAGGGCGCACGTTAATCAGTGCCTGCGGTGTTACCACAGCCAGATCCTGTGTTGTCATTCTTTCGCGCACCACACGTTCCATTCTGGACAGACCGATGCGGAACTGGTTCTGCAGCAGCTCGCCAACGGAACGGATACGTCTGTTGCCCAGATGGTCGATATCGTCCACATTGCCGTAGCCGTAATCCAGATGGATCACATAGTTAATGGATGCAAAAATATCCTCCAATGTAATATGCTTCGGCAACAGCTCGTGGATGCTTTCCTTGATTGCCGCCTTCATTTCCTCTGCGGTTGCGTTTTCCTCCAGCAGCTTCGCCAGCATAGGATAGTAAACTCTTTCCTTGATGCCGAATTCCTCTGCTGTCAGCCCGAACTCCTCCAGATAGCCATCAATCTTAACGGTCTGGTTGCTCAGGATTTTTACCTTCTTTTCTTCCGCCATGATATACAGATAGCCTGCACCGCTGTCCTGAATCCGGTCGCACAGCTCCAATGTCAGAACTGCACCTTCCTCTGCGATAACCTCGCCTGTCATGGGGTCAACCACGTTTTCTGCCAGAACTGCATCACGGATACGGTTTCTCAGTGCCAGCTTTTTGTTGAATTTATAACGGCCCACCTTCGCCAGATCATATCTCTTGGGATCAAAGAGCATGCCGTTCAGCAGGGAAGCGGAGCTTTCTACTGTAGGGGGCTCGCCGGGACGCAGCTTTTTATAAATCTCAATCAGACCTTCTTCATAGGATTTTGCAACGTCCTTTTCCAGTGTTGCCAGAATCTTGGGTTCTTCGCCAAACAATTCAATGATTTCCGCATCGGAGCCAACGCCCATCGCACGAATCAGAACAGATACAGGCACCTTTCTGGTTCTGTCAACTCTTACATAAAATACATCGTTGGAATCTGTTTCATATTCCAGCCATGCACCTCTGTTGGGGATGACTGTGGAGGAAAGCAGCTTCTTGCCGACCTTATCAAATTCAGATGCGTAATAGATACCGGGAGAACGAACCAGCTGGCTGACAATAACACGCTCCGCACCATTGATAATGAAGGTACCTGTTTCTGTCATCAGAGGAAAATCACCCATAAAGATTTCCTGTTCTTTCAATTCATCCAGCTCTCTATTGTAAAGTCTTGCCTTCACACGCAGGGAAGCGGCATAGGTCGCATCTCTTTCTCTGCATTCTTCAATAGAGTATTTGGGTTCGGAATCCAAAGAAAAATCAATAAATTCCAGTATCAGATTGCCGCTGAAGTCTGTAATGGGGGAGATATCCTCAAATACTTCCTTCAGACCTTCGTCCAAAAACCACTGATAGCTGTTCTTCTGCACCTCAATCAGGTTCGGCATTTCCAGAACTTCGTTGATTTTGGAATAACTGATTCTGGTTGTGTCGCCCGAACGGAGCGCACGAATTCTGTTTTTTTCCATCTTGTCACCTCTCGTAATCTAAACTGCACCGACAAAATCGCCGCCGTGAAGCGGAGCAAAGAGACCGTTTCGTCTCTTCATTTCTTTTTTTACCCATAAAAACGGTTCATCTGCATCCCTTTACACAAAAATTTAGAATTTCTCAAACAAAGCAAGACCTTTGCCTGCCCTTCCTTTGATCAGAAGTCATGACAAAAGCCTGTTTTATTCAAAAAATTCTATTCCTACCGTTGCAAAATTCACACCGAAGTGCGCCGTTTTTATATAATCTGAACAAAAACCACATCATTTTCAACATCCCACAGGGCAGTTTGCCTGTAAAAAGTGCAAAAATCAAAACTTCCTGTTGAAATTTGCAATCCCCTGTGCTATACTCAATAGCAACATGGGTTGATGTGCGTATCTGCTAATGTGGAAATTATTTTACCACGCTTAGTGCCGCCTGTCAAGCCTTTTTTTGTGCCTTTCCCCTTGGAATCAGGGCTTTCCCCCTTCTCGCCCTCCCTTGGGGCATCCCCCTTACGGGAAGAAATCCCCTCCCCTCTACAGGCAGTTTTCCCTCTCGTTTTCCCTCTTTTCAGTGATGTTTGACACTTGATTTTCTGTCGAAATTCCAATTTCACCAAAACAGATATAGCTTTTTCATAAAATTTCATAAGATATTTTTTGTTTTTCCATTTCATTTTTTTGCATTTTTGTGAATTATTTTTGTACTTTTTTTAGTGCAATCAAACATTCCTTTACTTCTCCCCCTTTTCCTGTTAAACTGAAGGATATGATTTTCTACAGAAAGAAGGAGATTTCTTGAAACAGAATTACCAACTCGTGCTGGAAAAAACCCTCAAGGCTCTGCAAGCAGAGGACAAACGCCCGTCTCTGCTGCTGCATAGCTGCTGCGGGCCATGCTCCTCCTATGTCATGGAATATCTGGCACAGTATTTTGATATCACCATCTTCTATTATAATCCCAACATTTCCCCTGCGGCGGAATTTCAGTTTCGCGCAGAGGAGCAGCAGCGGCTGATTCGGGAAATGGATCTCGGCGTGTCCTTCCTCCTCGGAAAATATGAGCCGGAACGCTTCTTCGCTCTGGCAAAGGGGCACGAAGCGGAACCGGAGGGCGGCGAACGCTGCTTCAAGTGCTATCGTCTGCGTCTGGAGGAAACCGCAAAGGCAGCAAAGGCAGGCGGCTTTTCTTACTTTACCACCACCCTCTCCATCAGTCCCCACAAAAACGCGCAGGTCTTAAATGAATTGGGAAAGGAAATTTCCGATGCCTTCGGCGTTCCCTATCTTTATTCCGATTTCAAAAAGAAAAACGGCTATCGTCGCTCCTGCGAATTATCCACAGAATATCATCTTTATCGACAGGATTACTGCGGCTGTCCCTTCTCCAAAGCAGAGGCAGAGGAACGCAAACGCCGCGCGCAAACCTGAGCCACTCATACAAAAGAAAGGAAGTCTTGAAATGTCACAAAAAAATAAAGGGGTCTGCTGTATCCTGCTTTCCTCCTTCTCCTTTGCGCTGATGAATTTATTCGTCCACCTTTCCGGAGATTTGCCCTCTATCCAGAAAAGCTTTTTCCGTAATTTCGTTGCAATGCTTTTCGCCCTGTTTATCCTCCTGAAGGAACGCCCCACAATCAGGTTGGATGGAAATTCCAAGAAATATCTTTTCCTCCGCTCCTTCTGTGGTACAGTCGGCATCCTGTGCAATTTCTACGCGGTCGATCATCTCGTTCTCGCGGATGCGTCCATGCTGAATAAGATGTCCCCGTTTTTCGCCATCCTTTTTGGCATCCTTATCCTAAAGGAAAGAATCAATCTCTTTCAGGGGCTTTGTGTGGTTGCCGCTTTTATCGGTACGCTGTTCGTCATCAAACCTACCCCCTCCAATCTGGCATGCTTCCCTGCATTGATTGGTCTGCTTGGCGGCTTGGGTGCCGGCATTGCCTATACCTGTGTACGCGCCTTGGGCACGAAAGGGGTAAAAGGGTCATTCATCGTGTTCTTTTTCTCCGCATTTTCCTGCGTTGTCACCCTGCCCTATCTCATTTTCCGCTATCACCCCATGACATTGCAGCAGTTCGGTATTCTCCTGCTTGCAGGACTTGCGGCGGCAGGCGGTCAGTTCACCATCACCGCCGCATATACCTATGCCCCCGCCAGAGAAATTTCCGTATACGACTATAGCCAGATTATCTTTTCGGCAATTCTCGGCTATTTCATCTTCGGTCAGATTTCCGATGTCCTCAGCTGGATTGGCTACATCATCATCACCTCGACAGCCGTTGCCATGTTCCTGCGCAACAATAAAGCGCATCATCTCGAACAGGCTCAAACAAAAAGGGTAATATAATCGAATAAAAGGAGATTTTTATGCTATTGGAATCTGTTTTTGAAACACTCAGAAGAATCGAAAATGAACGCCTGCAGCTCCCGATTTTCTACGAAAGCCCCATAGCCCTGCGCTTTGAAACAGGCGATCCCTCTCTGGATATTTTTCTGGATAAAACCCACCTCAATCCGAAGTATCTGCGGAGTGCCTTCTGGCGCGTTTCCTTTTTATATGAAAAAATCGCACCGTTTGATACGCTCCTCTGGGTACTGTATCGCACGCCGGATTTAGAAACAGATGTCACCGCCATCATCGACCGCTTTTGCACGCTCACGCATCTGCCCTCTCCCGCCGAGGTCTATCAGCAGGAGGTCACAACGGCGGATGAGGAACCTATGACGCGCATTTTCCTTCTTTGGGATATGAAGCAAACGCCTCCCCTCATTGCCCCCTTGCTGAAAGGCATTTTGTCTACCGATTTTAAGGGCTTTCGGGAGCTGTCCTCCGCCGTTTTCTTCTTCGATACCGAAAGACATCTTCTCTTTCATCCCTATGATGACAGGGGTGCAGATGTCGTTGCGGCACAAACCGAAACCATCCGCTTTCTCTATCAGGATTGTAAAAATTGGCTTTTGTCCTATGATTTCGAGCGCATGAAAGCCATCTTTGAAGCATAAAAAGGAGCGAACTCCATTCTTTTAGCCTTTGGAGCTCGCTCTTTTTTCATTTCTGTGCCATGTCAATCAATTCCTGCAAGGTATATATCTTCGTTTCATTCCCAAAATCAATTTTGATGTTATATTCCTCCGCCGCAGGCATTTTGCCGTCCGCAATCATCATCGCAACGGCCTCGTCCCCTTCTTCAAACATAATCACGCCGCTTGTTTTTTCATTTCCGTTTTGTATCGTCACAGTGTTCTCCTTCGACACCTCAACCTCCGCCAAGCCGCCGTTCTTCAACTCCACATTCATCCTCTCTCCACTGCCGATTTTCAGCATATTCAAATTCATTCCCCAGCAATACTCCTTCGATGCCTGTTCCTGTGTTTCTCCGGGCAGTCTCCAAACATTTCTCAGCGAAATTGATGCAACCTCGGAATCATAAAAAGAGCCAACATTCGTCAGACCGCCCTTCTCCACAGAAAAATTCAAATAAAGCATGTCGCCCTCCAGCTTCGGCTCCATCGTAATCTCCTGTGGGGTGATGGCAAACCCCCTCGCAAACGCCTTGTATCCAAAGCCGCCCACGCCAATGCAAACTGCAACCGCAACCGCGACCGCACTCATCATTCTGCGGTTAAACTTCCGGAACGGATTGATTTTCCGCCCCTCCTTTTCCTCCTTCGTCTGCATCTCCTCCTGCATTTGCTCCAAAATTTCCTTGCAGGGCGCACATTCCGCAACGTGTGCCGTAATCTCCCGATTGCTTTCCTCGCTCGTCAAGCCGTCCACATAGCTAGGTAATAAGTCTCTGATAATTTCACATTTCATCTCTGCCGACCTCCTTTATAATTCTCTGCTTTGCACGGTAAAAGGTAACTCTCGCCCAGTTTTCATTTCTGCCGCAAATTTCCCCAATCTCCTTAAAGGAAAATCCACCCGTAATCCGCAGCAGAAAAACCTCCTTCCCGTTCTCCTCCAAAATATGTACCGCCTTCATCACTTCCAGCGTCTGCTCCCTTCTGCAATAACTACTCTCCACGCCATCCTCAGCGCCGCTCTCCTGCAAAGGCTCCGTTTTTCTTCTTTTCCGTTTGTCCAATTCCTGATACCAGATGTGCTTCGCAATTTGGCAAAGCCATGTGGAAACCTTGCAACTTCCGTCAAATTTCCCCGAAGAACGAATTGCCCGATAAAAGGTTTCCTGCGTCAATTCCTCTGCAAGGTCTGCATTGCCGCAAAGGCTCATCAAATATTTGAATACAAACGTGCTATATTCTTCAAAATCCTTTTCGGGCTGAAACATCCACTCGCCTCCCTTCTCATCATTTACCTATATATCCGTTTGCAGCAGATTTCGTTACACGCATTTCCCGATTTTTTAAAATAAAAAGAACCTCAGCCCCCTTAATACATGATGCAAGCTGAGATTCCTGAGATTCTTTTTATTCCAAAAACAGGAAAAGGGACGGATTCCTCCGTCCCTTCCGAGTATTTTGCTTATCGTCTTTGTGTAATCGAACGCAAATTTTTCAAATTAGGTTAAATTATACCAGACCCTGAGCCATCATTGCAGCTGCAACTTTCTTGAAGCCTGCGATGTTAGCACCAGCAACCAGGTTGTAGCCCAGACCAGCACCTTCTGCTGCTTCTACAGAAATCTTGTGGATGTTCTTCATGATACCAACCAGTTTAGCGTCAACTTCTGCGCCATCCCAGCTATATCTCATGGAGTTCTGAGCCATTTCCAGAGCGGAAACTGCTACACCACCAGCGTTAACTGCTTTAGAAGGAGCAACGATCATGCCGGGTTCTGCCATAGCACGAGCCAGACCTTCGTTTGTTGTAGGCATGTTAGCTACTTCGATGTAGTATTTTGTGCCGTTAGCGATGATCTGTTCGATTTCGGGAACGTCCAGTTCGTTCTGGTAAGCTGCGGGCATGCAGATATCTACTTTCTGGCCCCAAGGTTTCTGTTTAGGGAAGAATTCGCAACCGAACTTGTCAGCGTAGTCCTGAGCACGGTTTCTGCCGGAGCTTCTCATTTCCAGCATGTAGTTGAATTTTTCTTCTGTTGTGATACCTTCGGGATCGTAGCAGTAGCCGTCGGGACCGGACAGAGTAACAACCTTACCACCCAGCTGAGCAACCTTCATAGCAATACCCCATGCTACGTTACCGAAACCGGACATAGCAACTGTCTTGCCTTCGAATGTGTCGCCGCAGTGTGTCAGAACTTCGTTTGTATAGTATGTAGCGCCGTAGCCTGTTGCTTCGGGTCTGAACAGGGAACCGCCGTATTCCAGACCTTTACCTGTCAGTACGCCATTTTCCCAGCAGCCTTTGATTCTCTTGTACTGGCCATACAGGAAGCCGATTTCTCTGCCGCCTACGCCAATGTCACCAGCGGGAACGTCAACGTCGGGACCGATGTGTCTGTAAAGTTCTGTCATGAATGCCTGGCAGAATCTCATGATTTCCATATCGGATTTGCCGTTAGGGTCGAAGTCGGAACCACCCTTACCGCCGCCGATAGGCAGACCTGTCAGGGAGTTTTTGAAGATCTGTTCAAAGCCCAGGAATTTAACAACGCCGGAGTATACGTTGGGAGCGAAACGCAGACCGCCCTTGTAAGGCCCGATTGCAGAGCTGAACTGTACTCTGAAACCTCTGTTTACGTTTACCTTACCAGCATCGTCTACCCATGTAACTCTGAAGGATACCTGTCTTTCAGGTTCTACCAGTCTTTCCAGCAGACCCATTTTTTCATATTCGGGGTGCAGTTCTACTTCTTTTTCGATAGAAGCGAAAACTTCTTCTACTGTCTGGATGAATTCAGGTTCATGTGCGTCACGTTTTTTAACCTGTTCGATTACGCGTTCAATATAAGCGTTCATAACTCTTTGACCTCCTATTGTTTATACAATAACAATTAGTATTTTTCCGCACGGTTAAAATGCGGTTCTGCCCCATGCGGTTAGGGCAAAATGAAGAGAAAGCTCCGAGGAGAACTGCTACTTTTGTGTAGCATAACAAATCCTCTTGCCTCTTTCCGAAAATATTATAACACATATTTTAAACTTGTGTAGTATTTTTTTCAATTTTTGGGATAATTTTTACACAAATTTTGACCCGAAAAATTATGCAAAAAAACGTTTCTTTTATTTTTCCGTCATATATTCCAACGAATTTCCATTATTTTGCCTTTCTTTTCAGCAGTTCGCACCGATTTCACAAAAAAACTGCATTTTCATCCATACAACACCGGCTTTTTGTCATGCTCCGCCCCATAAGAAATTGTTATTTATCTGTCACGATTGTACTTTATTTCAGTCATAGTCCCTTCTCCAAAAGAAAAACACCTGTATTTCAACAGGTGTTTGATGGTATCCGCAAAGCTGATGCTCAGGTCGAAATCCTGATTTCGCCTTAAGATTCCGTTTTCTTTTTGAACAGTCCGCCAATGTCGAATCCGTGCTTTTCCTTCTGCTCCTCATCGCCGCCTTCAGAAATAAATTCGATATAACGGCCCGTGCCGATGGCAACGCAGCTGACCGCATCCTCCGCAACCATCGCGTGGATGCCCGTTCTGCTCTGAATCAGCTTATCCAGACCATACAGCAGGCTGCCTCCGCCCGTCATAACAATCCCTCTTTCGTAGATATCCGCCGCCAGCTCAGGGGGTGTTTTCTCCAGAACGCCATGCACCGCCTCCGCGATTGCCGCAACGGATTCCTGCAATGCCTCCAGCATTTCGTCCGAGGTTACGGTAAAATTCTTCGGCAGTCCCGTAATCAGATTTCTGCCGCGCACATCCATGCTTACCGGAATGGTACGCTCAAATGCCGTACCGATTTTAATTTTCAGATCCTCCGCCGTTCTTTCGCCAATCAGCACATTGTGCTTCTTTCTGATGTAGCGAATGATGGCATCGTCAAAATTATCCCCCGCAATCTTCAGGGAGTAGCTGACTACCGTTCCCCCAAGGGAAATCACCGCAATATCCGTTGTGCCGCCGCCGATGTCCACCACCATACTGCCGCACGCACGGGAAATATCAATCCCCGAACCAATCGCCGCCGCAATCGGCTCTTCAATAATATGCACCCTCCTTGCGCCTGCCTGTCGGGTTGCATCCTCAACGGCTCTTTTTTCCACCTCTGTTACGCTGCTTGGTACGCAAACCGCAATGGTCGGCTTCACGAAGGAACGCTTGCCCATCGCCTTTTCAATAAAATACTGCAGCATTTTTTCCGTTACCTCATAATTGGAAATAACGCCTTCACGCAAAGGACGAATCGCAACGATATTGCCGGGAGTTCTCCCCAGCATACGTCTCGCTTCCTCACCCACAGCTAAAATCGTATTGGTGTCTTTATCGATGGCAACCACAGAGGGTTCCCGAATCACGATGCCCTGCCCCTTAATATATACCAGAACAGTGGCAGTACCCAGGTCAATGCCGATATTCTCGCCAAAACTCATAAAATTAAACATACCGCCGCTCCTTTGTTCTTTCCGTCAAAAATTTTTTCTATGTCTTTTCAGTATACTGGAATCTTGCGCTCTTGAAAAGCCCCGTTTATAGAAAAAACAACTTTTTTCTTCTATATGAATCGGAATCTGCGTTATTTTTCCTTATTTCAGCTGTTCTTCCATCATCTGCAGACCCTTTTGCAGCTGCGTATCCTGCTCTGCGGGGATCTCTGTCAGCGGTGTGCTGCTGTATGCTTCGGGCAGCTCCACCTTTTCATCCGGTTCAATGCCAACCCCATGGATGGAGGTTCCGTTCGGCGTATAGTATTTCTGTACCGTCACATTCAGACCGGAGCCGTCCGGCAAAACAAACAGCCGCTGCACCAAGCCCTTGCCGAAGGTCTGGTTGCCCACCAGTGTGCCGCGTCCCATATCCTTCACCGCACCCGCGAAAATCTCCGATGCACTGGCACTGTTTTCATTCACCAGAACTACCAGCGGAATATCCAGATATTTTTCATCACATTTCAAATCATTTCTGTTTTGCTTTTTGTCCAGGGTATAAACCATCGTGCCCTCCGGCAGCAGCTCATCCCCGATTTCATATACAGAACGCACCAGACCACCAGGGTTATCCCGCAAATCCAGAATCAGCCCCTTCATGCCGTCCTTCTGCAGTGCCGTCAGTGCCTCCTTGAATTGGCTGTAGGTGTTTTCCTTAAAACCGTTGATGGAAATATATCCGATTTTGTTCTCCATCATGTGGGAGGAAACGCTTTCCACCTCAACCGTTGCACGCTCCATGGTGAATTCCTTCTCCTCATCGCCGCGCTGCACCCGAATCGTAACCGCAGTGCCCTTCTCGCCGTGAATCCTTGCCGCAACATCCGAAAGCAGCTTCCCTTTCATATCCTCGCCGTCTACGCCGATAATCACGTCGCCCGCCTGCAACCCTGCCGTTTCCGCCGGCTGTCCCGGCATCACGCTGCTGATGACAACCTCGCCGTTCTGCGTAGTATGAATTTCAATCCCCACGCCGTCAAAGTTCCCGTTGGTGTTGGTAAGATATTGCCGCAGGTTTTCCTTCGGCATATAATATGTATACTTATCTCCCACGCCGGCAAGCATCCCTGCAAAAAGCGTATCCTCCAGCTTGCCTTGGTCTATGTCCTCCACATAATATTTATCCAGATAGCTCTGTATCATATCCACCTTTGCATCCTTGCTCATGCTGATTTCAAAGGGAAGAACATGCCATGGAATTGCGCGGCAGATGGGTTTCCATGCCAAATTCAGCACCACAATCAACGCCAGTGCCACACCAAAGCCCTTCCAAAAGTCTTTTCTTTTCATTGTATCACCTCTTTTTCAACCTTTCTTTATCCTATGTTTCCCCAAAGGGAATTATCCTATAAGAAAGGGGAAGCATTCTCCAAAACACTTCCCCTCTTTTTTCATTGTTATTTTGTTTTTCCGACTGCTTATACCCGCAGATGCTTACGAATCGAGGATACGCTGCCGATAACCCCCAGTGCCACACCAAAAATGATGCCGAAGGGGAACAGGAATCCAAATACATCCCCCGTCAGACGGAACTGGATAAATTTAATCACAGGCAGATAATCGAAAATCGCACTCGTCACCTTCGTATAAATCGGAAGTCCCAACACCAGCGGCACCAACGCACCGATGATACCGATGATAATCCCTTCCACAATGAAGGGCCACCGGATAAACCAGTCTGTCGCCCCAACATATTTCATGATGTTGATTTCCACCCGTCGGTTCATCACGGAAATACGAATGGTGTTAATGATAATCATAATGGAAATCACACCCAGCAGCAGCATAACCAGTATGCTCCCGACATTGAACACACGGCTCGCCTTCAGCAATACCTCTGTCTCTGTCTGCCCATGCCGAATGTTGTCAATCCCGTCAATTTTTTCCAATGCAGTCAGCACTGCATCCTGATTTTCAATGTTGTCCAAGGAAATCGAAAAGGAATGGGACAAAGGATTGTTCTCCCCATCCAGACCCACAAAGATATCCTCATCCGCGCCCCAGTCCTTTTTCAGCTCCACCAGAGCATCCGAAGGGGAAATATATTCCACACTCTGCACATGGTCTATCTTTGCAATTTCATCTTTCATATTTTCAATCTGTTCCCCGCTTAGGTCTCCCTTCAGGAAAACGGAAATGCCAATGGAATCCTCCATCTGCCCCAGCATATACCGCAGATTGCTCCCTACGCAGTAGGAAAAGGATAAAATAGAGATACAGGCTGCAACAGCGACAATGGAAGCCATGGTCATTAGCATATTCATCTTCAGTCCGCTGAGACCCTCTCTTATAAAATATCTAATCGTACTAGGCTTCATCGCTATAACCACCTTTTTCAATATCTCTTATAATGTGACCCTTCTGCAGCGTAACCACGCGCTTTTGCATCGCATCCACAATATCTCTCGCATGGGTTGCCATAACGATGGTTGTCCCGCGCTTGTTGATGTCATCCAGCAACTTCATAATGCCGTATGCTGTTTCGGGGTCAAGGTTCCCTGTCGGCTCGTCGCAGATTAAGATAGGGGGATTATTTGCAATGGCTCTTGCCAGTGCCGTTCTCTGCTGCTCCCCGCCGGAAAGCTGATTGGGATAGCTTCTGCCCTTCTGTCCCAACCCAACCAGAGAAAGCACAGCAGGCACGTTTCTGCGGATAATGCGTCCGGGTGCCTCGATGACACGCATCGCAAACGCCACATTTTCATATACCGTCTTGTTGGGCAGCAGACGGAAGTCCTGAAATACCACCCCAAGATTACGCCGCAGATAAGGGATCTGCCTTCTGTTCAGTTCATTTGTTTTTACTTTATTGATGATAATATCCCCTTCGGTCGGGTCAAGCTCCTTCAAAAGCAGCTTCATCAGCGTGGATTTCCCCGAACCGCTCGAACCAACGATGAATACAAACTCACCCTTGTTGATGTGCAGGTTGATGTTTTCCACACCCGTAGAACCGTTGGGATATACCTTTGTTACGTTATTCATGTGAATCATAACGTATCTCCCTCTTTCTGAAAAAGTTTTATTCTAAAAAACGACGGATGTTCCCATATTTCGTCTTTACACAGTACTTGATTATACCATAAATAAAAAACGGGAACAAGAGGAATACCTTTGGTAAAATAGCCGATTTTCTTAAAATCCTCTTAATTTTTCCGTTTTCCACAAAAAAGAGGGAGCAAAGCTGCCCCCTCAGTTTTTCCGTTTTGCTTAATATGCCATTTTATCCATGTAAATCATGTATTTGCTTACCATCAGCGTAATCTTGAAGATAATCGCATCATCAAAATTCCGCAAATCCAGCCCCGTCATCTTCTGCAGCTTATCCAGTCTGTATACCAGTGTATTTCTGTGGATATACAGCTGACGGCTTGTTTCGGATACGTTCAGGTTGTTTTCAAAGAATTTATTTACCGTTGCCAGTGTTTCATCATCGAAATCATCCATCGTCAGTCCATGCAGAACCTCCTTGATGAACATCCGGCACAGCGGCAGAGGCAGCTGATAAATCAAGCGGCCGATGCCCAGCTTTTCATAGTTCACGATATATTTATCCGTCTCGAAGATTTTGCCAACCTCCAGCGCCATCTTCGCTTCCTTATAGGAACGGGAAACATCCTTCAAATCGCTTACAATCGTACCGCTGGAAATATAAACACGGCTGTTTGTTTCCGCATCCAGTGTTTCCTCGATGGTCTTCGCAATGCGGTCGATTTCGTCCGCGGTTTCCTTCTCGCGCAGCTCCTTCACCAGAATAATGCTGTGCTCATCCACCGCCGTCACAAAATCCTTTGTTTTCGCAGGGAAAATGCTTCGTACAATTTCCACCACATTCATTTCCTTATCAATGTTCGTTTCAATTAAATACACGATACGATGTACGTTATTTTCAATATGCAGCTTTTTCGCGCGGCTGTAAATATCCACCAGCAGCAGGTTATCCAGCAGCAGATTTTTGATAAAGTTATCCTTATCATATCTTTCCTTATAGGCAACCAGAAGGCTCTGAATCTGGAATGCGGCAATCTTGCCGATCTGATAGCCGGATTCGTCCTCCCCCTTCACCTGAATCACATACTCAGGCACACCGTTGTCATAAATCTTAAAATACTGATATCCCAGAATTAACTGACTCTCCGCAGGGGAACTGATAAAATTCTCCACCGCATCAATCTGACGGCCGATCATATTTTCCTCTGTGGTGGCAATCACCTTGCCTTCCTTTTCCACAACGCTCAGTTCTTTTCTCGTAATACTTTTCAGTCCGTCGATGGTACTCTGCAAAATCTGATTTGAAATCATCGCTTTCACCTCAATACTTTTCTCTGCATCTGAAATGCAGCTATTCTGTTTTTGCTTCTCTGTATAAATTGCCTAAAAACCTCTCTGCGCAGAGGTATCAAATTCGTCTATGCTCATTTTATAACAAAATGACAAAAAAAGAAAGAGGAAAGTATAAAAAAACAGTAAAAATCTCTTTCAGCTTGATTTTTACATAAAAATAGGGTCTGTTTTTTATTAAAACTGACCCTTGCTTTTCAGAATACTACGGTAAAACCTCATTTTTTCGTTCTCTTTACGCTGTCATTTTTTACTTATCCCCGACCGCGTTTCTCAAAACTTCCCGAATATCCGTCAAACGAAAAAAGGCATTTCGGTCGATATTCATAATAATCCTTTTTCCGAAATGCACTTCTTTCTTTGAAAAAACACAAAAGAATGTTTCCCGTCCTTCACCGGTGTACTTTTCCGTTGTCGAAACTGCCGTTTTCCCCTGCACAATTCCGACAAAAGTCCTGCCGTATTCTCCTCTTTTTTGTCCAAAATGATTCGCGCCGCGCGGGGCATTTTCGCTTACCGTCCCCTTGTTCTGAGAACCGTCAGCGCAAATTTCGGCAGACGCATCATGCGCCGCCATCTCGTCGGCTGTGTAATCAGGCGGTGGAACCATTCCAGTCCCAGTCTGCGGAAAATCTTCGGTGCCCGCTTCACATTGCCTGCCATCACGTCAAAGCTGCCGCCAACGCCAATGGCTACCTTCGCTCCAACCAAACGGATGTTGTCATAAATCCATTTTTCCTGCTTGGGCGCACCCAGTCCTACCAGCAGTATGGACGGAGCCTTCTTTTTTATGTCCTGAATGATTTTCTTTTCCTCTTTTTCGTCGAAATAGCCGTTATGCACGCCCACAATCTTCAGTCCGGGGTATTTCTTCATCATTTTTCTTGCCGCCGTTGCCGCAACTCCGGGCGCGCCGCCGAAGAAATAAAAGGTTTCCTCGCTCGCCGCAAGGTCTGCCATCAGGTTCTGCGTCAGGTCGTAGCCTGCCACGCGCTCCTGTAAGCGAATCTCGCTGTATTTGGATGCCCATACAACACCGATTCCGTCCGGCACAACCAAATCCGCCTCCCGCAGAATGCTCATCAGCTCTGCGTCCTTTCTTGCCTCCATCACAATTTCCGGATTAGGGGTACAGATGAAATGCTGCCCTTTTTCCTTGAGCAGTCCTTCTGCCCGTGCTACAGCCTCGTCCATCGTCACAACATCGAAGGGCACCCCTAATACGTGTGTTTTCCTGTTCATACTACGCTCCCCCCTTATTTTTTTCTGCGCTCCAGCAGCTTTTCCAGATATCTTTCGTTCTTGTGTGCCATTTTTTCCAGTTCCTTTTCCTTCTGTGCAAGCTTCGCCACATAGCTTTCCTTGTTTTGGATAACGTCCTCCACCAGAGCCAGTGTTTTCTCCTTGTCAAATTCCTTCAGCTTGCCGCCGCTGGGCATATCCAGCTTCTCCAGATAATATTCGATCTTAGGGTCATAAATAAAGCCAATCAGCGGCACTCTCTGTCTTGCCGCAAAAATCAGCGTATGCAGACGCATGCTCAGAATGAAATCCGCCTGGGAAATAATCCCCATTACCTCATAGGGAGAGTAGCTGCTCTTTAAAATATAAGCGTTCTGCTTCATTTTTTTGCGTACCTTTTCGCTCACCGTCACATCATGCGGCATCTGCATGCTCAAAAATACGATGTTCCGCTGATATTTTTCCACAATGATATCACATAATTCCGCAAATTGCCCGATGAATTTGTCCATATCCTTCCAGTTGCGGACAGAAACCACAACCATCGGCTTATCTGTCGGAATCCCTTCTTCTCTGAGGATTTCCTGTGTTTTCTCCTCGCTCACGCCGTCCATTGTAAATACAGGGTCAGCCGTCACAAAGCATTTCTTCGGGTTTACCCCCATAGAAAGCAGCTCCTCGTAGGAATTTTCCTCTCGCAGTGTAATCAAATCCGCCTTATTCACCACCTGCTTCACCAGTCTGCGGTTGCGCTTGCCGGAAACAGGCCCGATGCCGTTTGCGTAAAGCATCACCTTTTTGCGCATCAGCTTTGCCGCCGCCGTAATCGAAAGGTAATACATCAGAGAACGGGTAGAGGTGCTGTCCTGCAGCAAAGAGCCGCCGCCCGAAAGCAGCACATCACACCTGTGAATCGCACGGAACACATCCATGAATCCAAAGCGGTATACCGCCTCAATCCCGTATTTCTCCTTTGTTTCCTTCGGCTTGTTGGAAAGCACGGTAATATGGTAATTCTCGCCCATCTCCTGAATATTCTTGTGCATGGAAAGCATGATTGCCTCGTCGCCAGTGTTGTTAAAGCCGTAATAGCCGCTCATCACCACGTTGTACTGCTTTTCATGGCTTTCCTTCCATGCCGCATTATATGCACACACGCAGTCGCCCGCCATCTTCGTTACGGAATAATATTGGAAAATGACCTCTCTGCCGTATGCGCCCATTTTCTGCCGCTGTTCATCCGTCAGGTCATTGAATGTATGCACCACATCCCGATACAGCAGATTTTCGTTGGAAAGCTCGCACCCACGACAGCAGAAGTTGTTTTCCTGCGCCAGCTCCAGCTTATCCTCCCCGAACAGCCCGATATAGCCTTCATTCCCAGCAACGATAACAGGCTTTTCTGCCGCCATTGCCTCCAGAGCCGCGCGGCTTACGCCAACAAAAACATCTGCCACCGCTACCAGCTCATTGATATCCGTTCTGCCGCCCGTCATGGTGATACATTCTCTGCCAATTTGCACATTCACTCTTTTGGATTCCGCCAAAAGCTCATCAAACACATCCCCGCCGCCGACAATCAGCATTCGCAGTCCGGGGATTGCCTGCGCCAGCTTCGGCGCAATCGCAATCAGCTGTCTTGCCACCAGTGCGCGGCTTTCGTCCATGCGGCTGACATAAACCAGTGTCGGCTCCTCCGCCTGCAAGCCAAATTCCGCCCGCACCTTCGCGCCGTCCGTCTCAGGAGAAAATTTTTCGGTATCAATCCCGTTGATGGTCACAAAAATATCCTCATACCGCACCTTATAATTTTCCATCAGATACTCGCGAATATCGTCGCTGACCGCAATCACCTTCTGCCCCCAGTTGGAGATGTATTTGAGCCCCATCCCCGTATAAAATACCCAATGCGCGGAGGTCACAAAGGTAAAGCTGTTTTTCATTCTTTCCTTCAGAAGTCCGCAGACAAAGCTTGGAATTCTCGCATGCGAATGAACAATATCTACCTTTTCCTTTTTGATAATTTTTTTCAAAATGAAATAGGAGCGCGCCATTTTCAGCACATTTCTCTGGTTCAGCGGCACATGGTAATGGCGAATCCCCGCCTCTGCCAGCTCCTTTTCGTAAACGCCGCCGTTGGAGGCAACAATAATATCATAGCCCTGCTTTTTCAGCTCCTTGGAAAGCTCCACCACATGGGTTTCCGCCCCGCCGATTTCCAGCCCCATCAGAGCCATCAGAATTTTATACTTTTTCATGTCTTAACCCCCACTCATTCGCTGATGCTTGTGATTTTCATTACGGGTTTCGCATATTTTGTCGCTACATTCATTTCGGAATTTGCCTTCATTTCCACAACACCATCCACGAAATAGCCCTCGTCCTTCTCCACCACAGGGCCGTCAATCGTCAGCGTCACGCTGTAATAATCGGGAAATTCCACAGGCTGAATCGTGCCGTCATTCAGCAGTACATTTTTCAGAAACGGCTCGTGCTTCACTGCCGTAATCGTCCCTAAGCAGATGCCTGTTTTCTCGTCATAGATTTTATCCCCCTCATGCAGTGCATTGACCGTTGCCATCCGCACCTCGTCAATCAGTGCCGTATAGGTTCTCTGCTCCTCGGAGTCGTCCACCCCTGCGGATTCCTTCTGATTCACCACGCCGAATTTGAACACCGCCACCGCGCAGAGCGCAACCACAACTACGATAATGAGGATATCCACAATGTTCGGTTTTCTCTTTGCCATATCACTCACCATCCCTTACTTCTACAACAATGCCTTTAAAGGCATAGCCCTTACCCTTGACATTCAGCTCCATCCCGACCTTCACAGTCGTCCCTTCCACGGTAATATCCTTTTCCGTTTCCGTTCCGCTTCCTTCAATCGTCACATAAATATTGCTGTAGCCGTCCACAGGCACCTTTTCATATTTCCCCGTGGTACGGTTGAACATCGTTTCCGTAAACGGCTCTGTTTTCACATCCTTCACCGTACCCAGATAGGTCGAGGTGGAGCTTTCATAGGCATTGCCGCCCACAACGGGGAAATTCGCCGTTTCCGCGACAACCTCCTCGCCCATCACCACGTAGGAATAGGTCTTTGTATCCGCGCCGCCCTCTGCCGCGCTTCTGCCGCCCAAAAGCATCCTTCCGCCGACAATGCCGACAATTATTACAATCAGAATCAGCAAAATATCCACGATATTGAAAATACCGAATACCTTCTTACTTTTCATTTTCTTGCCTCCAGATAGAGTTTTTCGATTTTTCTTGTCATTTGCTCTGCCAAAAAGGTTGCCTCGGCATCCCTCTTTGCCTGTGCGCCAAAGGCGCTTCGCTTCGCGTCATCCGCAAGCAGCTCGTCCAGCCTCTCTGCCAGTGCGTCGCTGTCCCCGACAGGAATCAGAAAGCCGTTTTCGCCATGGCGAATCACCTCCGCCACACCGCCGCTGTCCGTCCCGACCGCCGGAATCCCTGCAATCATGCTTTCCAGAATGGAAAGGCACAATGCCTCCGCCTTCGATGTAATCACCGCAATATCAAGTGCCGCTTCGATTTTTTCCACATCCTGCAAAAAGCCTGTAAACGTCACCTGCTCGCTGATGCCAAGCGCCGCCGCCTTCTGTTCCAGCTGCTTGCGCAGACTGCCATCCCCGACGATGTAAAACCGTACATCCTTTCGCTTGTCCAGAAGCTTTTTCGCGCCAAGCAAAAAGGTTTCATGATCCTTCACTTCCTCCAGACGCGCGACCATGCCGACCGCCTTCTCCCCTGCCTTGCCGCCAAAGGAGGAAAGCAGTGCCGCCTTTTCCTCCGCGCTCGGAATGGGAATCCGCTCAATCCCATTATAAACCACCGCAATTTCCTGCGGCTTTGTGCCGCCTGCAATCATGCTTCTGCGTACCGCCTTGCTGACCGCAATGATTTTATCGCTGAACACCGCATTGATTTCTCTGCGGAGAATTTTCTTTGCCAGTCCGCCGGGCACGCCCTCCATGCAGTGCTTTGTATTGAAGATATATGGCACTCTCGCCTGTCTTGCCGCCATGCGCGCCGTCATGCTCGCATGTGTATGAACGATATCCGGTCTTTCCGCGCGGAAAATTTTCGTCAATGCCCGAAATGCCTTCCTGTCGAAGGATTTGTCCTCCATCTCCTCCATCGCAAGCACAGGCACATCCAATGCCTGCACCGCCGCCACCAGAAGGCTGTCATGCGGCAAAACCACCTTCACTGCAAATTTTTCTCTGTTATGATATTTCAGATAATACAATAGCCAACGCCCTGCGCCGCCGATATTTCTGTCTGTCAGAACATGGAGGATTTTCATTCTTTTTTCCGTCATTTCATTTCCTCCGTTTCTCTTTCGCCCTTCTTTTCCGCCACGCGCACCGTTGCCATGCCGATGCCGATAAAGCACCAGAAGAACAGCACAATGCGGTAATCAAACCAGAGGTGATCCGTCAAGCCTTGGAGCAAAAGCCCTGCAAAGCCGCCGAAGATTGCCCCCAGCAGAAAACGGAACCGCTTCGGTGTCGTCCGCATGCCGCTGTAAAGTCTCTGGAAGAAGAACAAAAGCAGCAGTACCAGTACAGCAAAGCCGACAATCCCCAGCTCGATAAATTCCTGCAAAAACAGGTTATGCGCGTGATACGCATTCGCCGCCTCAAAGGAGAACAGCGGATAAATCTGATTAAATGCACCGATCCCGATGCCCGTCACCCAATAATGACGGATGATATCCAACGCCGCCGTATAAATCGACACACGATACAGCGAGGAGGAGTCGCTCATCGTAACGGAGCTTGCAATTCTTGCCCACAGGCTTGCCGGCAGAATAAACGGCATCAGCAAAAGCAGTACCACTCCAAGGGGAATCAGCCGCTTTTCGGAAAGCAACACGAAAAGTCCTGCCGAGAACATCAGCCCAAGCATTGCCCCACGAGAGCCCGTTGCCACAAGGCCCAGACAAATCACACCGAAGCAGCCTGTATAATATAATCTGCCGCACCAGTTTTTCATCTTCCAAATCATCCCTGCCGCCAGAGAGCCGACCAGAATCAGGTATTCCCCCAGCACATTCGGGTTGCTGAAGGTTGCATACGCACGCGTGGTGATGTCAAAGCTTTCCTCGTCCACCCATGCGGCATCCATTTCCACCCCGATGATATATTGATATACCGCGTAAAGTGCAATCAGCGCCCCTACGGTAATCAGTACCCAAAGCACAAAATTCAACTTTTCTTCTGTATCAATGGCATCCTTCGCCACAAAGAATACCGCCATCAAAATCAGGAACAGGCTCATTGCCAAAAGTGCGGAGGGGAAGGCATAGCTTGTCACCCCCGCATACAGGATACAAACCCCAAAGCAGCCCAGAAGCACGCTCACCATGCTCGTCCGCTGCATCCGGATTCTTCCCAGAAAAAGCTGAATGAAATACAGCACAAAGGTTCCCAGAACCAGAACCGCCAGAAGCATCGTCGGCAGAACGGGAATCGCCGCCACAATCCCTGCCAAACAGAAAATCAGGAAATTCTGATTAAATACGCGCAGGAAAAAGCTTTCGCCCATTGCCGCCGCAAGGCCGTTGCTTTCTCTGCGCACCGCCATGCCGCTCCAATGCACCAGATTATGCCAGAACCGCGGCAAAATCCCCTGCCTTGTATTGAGCCTTCTGTCCCAGTTTGCACGCAAAAAGCCAAGAATCGCGCTGTTTTCAAACGCATTTTTGAATCCCCTGCAAATTGCCGCATAAATGCTGTACACAATGCTGTTCATCCAGACAGAGCGCAGCAGCGTGCAGATTGCCGCAAGCAGGCGGAAGCAAAAGCTGTCTTCAATTATTGCAGAAATTTTTTCTGTCATCGTATACGTTCTCCGTTTTTTCCTCTTGCGGGGTGCGCCTTGCGCCGTTTCCCCGCCTCCTCTGTGCCGCAGCCTTTTCAGCATGCCAAACACAAACTCACCTTCCTCAATTTTCAGAAGCCTTGCAAAAAGCATGTAGGCAGTCACGCCAACGCCGCCGCAGATGCAAAGCAGCAGAATCTGCCCAATCACGCGTCCGCCCAATCTCGGCAGCAGCAGCCATTTGCACCCAAGCACCGGCACAAGCATCCCTGCCGCCGCCAGAAGCATCCGCCCAATCTGGAGCACAAAGCCCTTATCCAGAATATCGGGATACTGCTTCACCGCCGGAATCAGAAGCACTGCCGCCGCCGCTGTGGAGGAAACCGCCGCAGAAAGCGCCAGACCGCCAATCCCCATCGGCTTCAGCAAAAGCCAACACAAAACCGCATTGATAACGATAGAAACCAGTCCCGAATAAAACGGCGTTTTCCCATCCTGATTCGCATAAAAGGCGCGACTCAGAATATTCTGCACGCCGTAGCCAACCATGCCCAATGCAAAGAAGAACAGCGCCGCCGCCGTCAGCCGTGTTGCCGTTTCGTCAAACGCCCCTCTCTGGTAAATCAGCGAAACCACAGGCTGTGCCAGAGCCATCAGCCCCACCGTCATGGGAATCAGCAGGAAAATCATCGATTTCAGCGTCCCTCTGACCGCCAGTCCGAATTCCTTTTTGTCCTCCGTCATACGGGAAAATTTCGGAAACACCATATTTGCAATCGCAAGCACGAAAACGCCCACGATAATCGTATACAGGTTATTCGCATATTCCAGCGCAGAAACGCCTAGCTCCCCGTTCACCGCACTGCCGCCCGAAAGCTGCGAAGCAAAGCGCGTATTTACCATAAAGTTAATCGGCTGAATCCATGTGCTGACCATAACCGGCAGCATCAGCCTCCCGATTTTTCTCAGCCCCTCATCCTTAAAATGAAAATCCGGGCGGTAATGATAGCCCTTCTTCCAAAGGGACGGAATCTGAATCACCGCCTGCATCGCCCAGCCAATCAGAAACGCCACCGTCAGCCCCAGAATCCCGAATTTCTCGTTAAAGAAAATATAATACAGAATCAATACGCCGTTAGAAACCACGCTCAGTGCCGCAGGCACATTAAATTCCTCCAACGACTGCAAAATCCCCACAAAGGAAAAAGCAACCGCCGTAAAGAGCATCGTCGGGAAAAGCATCCGCAGAAGCCCCACGCAAAGCGTCACCGTTTCCACATCATAGCCCGGCGCAATCAGAAGCGTCAGCGGCTTTGCAAACGCCATCCCCAGAAACATCATCAAAAGCGTAACGGTCGAAATCATCGTAATAAAGCGGTTCGCAAGCGAAAACGCCTCCTTCCGCCCCTTTTTCTGCAAATATTCCACAAAAACAGGGATAAAGCTTGCAGAAATTGCCGATGCAAAAATCACATCAAAAAAGGTACGGGGAATCCGGCTTGCCAGCAAAAATGCCGCCGCCTGCATATCCGTTCCGTAGTTTGCCGCCAGAAGCTGCTCGCGCACCATTCCCAGTATTTTCCCAAAAAGGGTAATTAACATCATAAAGCTGACGGTTTTCACCGCCTGATTGCCTTTTTCTGACATAATAAACTCCTAAAATCCATTGAAAATTTGTTTTCTTTCGTGTCAATCGGTAAAAATACTCCTTGTAATCCACCTTATATAGTACCTTATTCTCCCTTTTTTTACAACCAAAAGCGAAGAATCCAAAAAAAATGTTTTCGGGAGAAGCTCCCCCGAAAACATCTGCATTTTTATTTGATATGAACTGCTTCGTATGTCACAGCGCCATCCTTCACACGGAAGCGCAGCATTTTATAATTCGGGTTTACCGTCCCGTCTGCCTTCCAGAGATCGGGCAGGTTGATGTAGCGCACGCCGTCCTTTGCAGAAGTCCAGTAAGACGTACTGCCGCAGGAGATGACAAAGACCTTCTTGCCCTGCTCCACATACTTGCTCAGAATCGCGCGGAAATAATTGGCTTCCGCCGCAGAGCTGAATGCAGAAGGGGTCTTGTCCATCACCAGAACAACGGTGCTGTTGTTTGCCGCATCAATGTCTCTTGTGAAGCTTGCCCACTGAGAGGGGTTTGTTGCGGTAATGCCGCCCTTTGCCGCAGAAAGCATTGCCACACTCACGCCGCCCCTGTTCAGGAAACGATAGCTGCCGTTCCATGTCAGAGAATCCACCTTGTTTGCCGTCTGCAAATCATTTTTGCCGCCGTAAATTGCCACGCTTGCGTTTGCATCCACATAGGCCTTCGCCTTTTCTCTTGCGGAAGTATAGGCTGCCGCATCAATCTTATTTGTGCCTGTGTATGCAAGCTTGCCCGCTACGTTGAAATAATGCGCCCCGTCATTTGCCACTGTTACCGTCTGGTTCAGTGCATCCTTCGCCGTCGCTGCCGCAGGTGCCTTGACTGCCGCCGCATTGCCAACCGTTACGGTAATGTATGCAATCGCGCCGTCCTTTTCGCATTTGATATAGGTAGAGCCTTCCTTTTTCGCCGTGAAGTGATTGCCGGAAACAGTACCGACGCTTTCATCCGCCACGCTGTAATTTGTGCTTGTGGATGCCCAGTAGGAGAACCCATCCTGATCGTATGCGTTCATGGCAATCGTTGCCGTTTCGCCCGCCTTGTTCAGCTTAATGCTTGCATTTGTGGGGCTGAGTCTTGCCACCTTGCCGCTCACCACATTCTGCTGGTATGCCACCAGATTGTTGTAGGTTGCAATGACAGTAAATGTGCCGCTTGTCTTGGGTGTGAAGCTGTAGCCGCTCCATGCTCCTTCCACGCCGACAGCATCCAGTGTCACCTGCTCTGCCGGAATCTCAATGCGGTTGTAATGTTCATCCAGACCATACACCGTAAAGGTAATGGGCTTGCCTGTCAGTGTTCTTGTCATAGAGGGCTGCATCCGGATTTCCTGCACCGCACCCTTTTCTGCCGTCTGGAAAATGCCGACTGCGTTGATTACCCTACGTTCAGAGCCTTCGGAAACCTTGTTTACCACGTTCACAGAGGAATCCTCTGTTGTTTTCACCGCCATGGTAGAGGAGCCGCCGCCGTCTAGGTGCATTGCCTCATACGCGCCGTATTCCTGCATCAGCACGCCCATTTCCCAGTGTGTTGCGCCAATGCTGTCCCCTCTGCCGTCCACAACCATGAAAATTGCGGTCTTGCCATCCTTGGAAACGCCGAATGCCGTTCTGGGCTGTCTGCCCTTGGCAACAATGGAGTTGGCCTCTACGATTTTCCCGTCAACCAGCAGCTTGCCGCCGCCGCCAAAGGCGGTTTCCATCCCGTCCAGGTTCACAGAGGAATTGATATCCAATGTCATTTGGTCGCCCACCTCGAACATATATGCCGCCTTATCGCGATAATCGCCGCTCATCACGATTAAGTAGCCATCCTCCGGAACCGCTACGGTTTCGCCCTTTTCGGAAATCTGCGTAATCGTATCATTCTGCACCACAAATTTCACAAGGTTCTGGAAACGGTTATCCAGACCGGAGGTATTTGTCATGGCATTTCTGTCCAGATAAATCGGGAATACCATGGAGGTTACCTTATTCAAAGATGCAAGCTCCATCATCTTTTTCTCGTTGCCGCATTTCGCCGTCATGGTGAAATAATCGAAGAAGGGGTTGCCGTTCTCATCCATGAAGAACGCCGCATACTGCCCCTCGCCCTTGTTTATGCTTGTCCCTGCGGAAATTACCTCGCCGTCTCGCACAATCGGGCCAAATGCCGCAGAATAGGAGCCGCTCAAGCCGAAGAAGTCAGAGTTTACCCCTGCAACCGCGCCGTTATCCGTCAAAAGCTTCTTCACGGTTTCCTTCAGACCATAGTCCGTCTTGCTTTCCACTTCCTTGAACTCCAGCGTGCTTTCCGTCAGGTCAACCTTCAGTACATGTATATTCTGAATACCTGCATCCGTCATACGGCTGCTCTTTTCGTATGTCACCCCGCGGGTTACGGTTTTCTCCGTTTTCTGGTTATAATAGGTCGTTGCCGCATACGCCGTTTCCGCCCCCAGATAGCTCAGGGGGGAAAGCAGCAGCACTGCGGCGAGCGCCATCCCCATGGCACGCTTTGCCGTTTTCTTGTTTCTGTTCATTCCCTCATCTCCTTTGATCAACGCATCCTAAACACACTTTTTATTCAGACGGAAACCATTCGGAAAAGTTCCCGTATTTTTCTGATTCTGTCAAATATCATATCACAATGCAATGCGTTTTTGTTCCTTTTTCGGAAAACTTAAAGAAATTGTAAAACTTTTCGGCACAAAAAAAAGAGTGCCGTTCCCTGCACTCTCTTTTCATTCCTTCACAACCTCGATTTTTTCTATGCCATACGCCCGAAAAAGCGGCAGCAGCTCTGCTGTGATTTCCTCTCCGCTTGCCGCAATCGGAATCGCCGGTGGGCAGGAAACGCAGGGGCTTGCACAAATCCGCCCCACCGCTTCTTCGCAGGAAATCTCCTCCCATCTGCCGAAAATCGCCTCCCGAATCCGCATTTTTTGCTTCGGCAAAATTTGCGGCATCTGTGAGGGTTCTATTTTTTCCTTCTGCGGCAAACGCTCCAGTGCTTTTTCAATGCGCTGAAAATCCCGTTCCGTATTTTCGGGGGTTGCCATCAGCACCACCGCATCCAAATCGGCAAATTCACATTCGACTTCATGCGCACGCAAAATTTCTGCGACCTCTCTGCCGCGATAGCCCTTTTCGCCCGTAAAAATTGTCAGCTTCAGGGGGTCGCTGTCCATCATGACTGTCCACCCCTGCTTTTTTAGCTGTCCTCTCAGGTGTCCAATCTGTCCAATCGTCCACTGTAATTTTTCCCGATAGCCCTCCGCCAGATAGCGGTTGCACAAATCCAGAGACTGCAAAATCAGATAGGAGGGGCTTGTCGAGCCGAACAGCTCCATGGCTTTTTTCGCCTGTCTGCCAACCCTTTCCGCCCATTCCTCCGACAAATGCAGATACGCACCGCCCGTCAGCACAGGCAAGGTTTTGTGCGCGGAATCGCAGCTCATCGCCGCCCCCAGATCCAAGGGATGCTTGGATGGGTGCAGAAATTTCAGATATGCTCCATGCGCATTATCCACCAAAAGCGGCACACCCGCCGCCCTGCAAGCCGCCGCAATTCCCTTGATATCCGGGGAATATCCCAGATAATCCGGCGCGGTAATATAAACGGCGAAAGCACTTGATTTCTTCAGCCCTTCGGCTACCTGCTCCGCCGTAATCGGGCAGGCGCAGAGGGATTTTGTCCCTTCGGGAAGCAGCCACTCCACATCCAAATCGAGCAGGGCACAGCTATACAAAAATGCCTTATGGGCATTGCGCGCCGCCAGAATCACAGGGCGTGCCGCACGGTTCTCTCTCGCTTGCAGTGCAAGAAACAGCATGGTACGGATGCACTGCGAGGAGCCCTCCGTCCCATAAATCGTCTTTCCAAAGCCGAAAAGCGCGTTCGCATTTTTCTCGCTTGCCGCAATAATGCCCTCCGCCTCGTAAAGCTCATCCGCGCCGCAAATCTCCGTAATATCTCGATTTTCGCACCCCAAAAAGGGCACGCCCTTGTGCCCCGGCATGTGGAAACGGGAGGTGCCCTTCGCTTCGTATTCCTTTATGAAATCACAAATCGGTGTATCCATAAAATCCCTCAAATCAGCCTCTTTTCGAGTCAGTCGCTTGCCGAGGCACGATTGCTCCGTTGCTTCGCAACTCTCGCAATCGACGCTATTCGCAGCTTCGGGCATACCCTATGCTGCTCATACCGTCCGCTCGTAAAATGTCTTCAGCCTATCATGCAAGCATGCGGCTGAAGACGTTTTACTCGCTTGCCTCGCTTACCTTCATCATAATGGCACATTCGATTCTTTTTTTGAATAAATCGCAGCCATATTCATAAATGCCCGTAATGCTGCCTGTTGCATGGTACGCATTTGCCGCACAGCCGCCGGAGCAATACAGCTTTGCCCAGCAATCCTTACAGCCCTCTCTGGCGTAGGCGTTGCAGCACTTGAATTCATCCTGCACCTCTTTATTGGTAACGCCCTTCCAGATATCGCCCATGCTGTATTTTTCATCCCCGACAAACTGGTGGCAGGGATACAGCTCGCCCCAAGGGGTCACTGCCATATATTCCGTGCCGCTGCCACAGCCGGAAATTCTCTTATAGATACAGGGGCCATGCTCCAAATCCAGCATATAATGATAGAATGTCAACGGTCTGCCCTCTTTTTTGCGCTTCAGCATTTCCTTCGCCAGCAGCTCATACTGCTCGAACAAAATGGGCTTATCCTCTTCTGTCAGCGCATACGGGTCCTCGGGCGCGCAGACAACAGGCTCCATGCTCAGCTCCGTAAAGCCCAAATCTGCCATGTGGAACAGGTCATTCGTAAAATCTACATTATTATGGGTAAAGGTACCACGCATATAGTAGTTCTTATCCCCACGCTTTTTCACAAATTCCTGAAATTTCGGCACAATGCGATCATAGCTGCCGTTGCCCGCATAATCCTTGCGCAGATGGTCATGCACTTCCCTTCTGCCGTCCAGAGAAAGCACAACATTGTGCATTTCCTTATTCGCAAACTCAATAACCTCATCATCAATCAGCATACCGTTTGTGGTCAGCGTAAAACGGAAGTTTTTATCATGCAGCTTTTCCTGCTCTCTGGCATAGGCCACCACCTGCTTAACCACATCCCAGTTCATCAGGGGCTCGCCGCCGAAGAAGTCCACCTCAAGGTTTCTTCTTGTGCCGGAATTTTCAATCAGAAAATCAATCGCACGCTTGCCGACCTCAAATGTCATGAGCGCACGTTCCCCCTGATATTTGCCCTGACTGGCGAAGCAATAGGAGCAGTTCAGGTTGCAGGTATGCGCAACATGCAGGCACAACGCCTTAATCACCGTATTTCTCGCCTTGAAATCATACGCCAGATATTCATAATTATCGGGCGTAAACAGCTTGCCTGCCCGTCTGAGTGCCACCACATCGTCAATACATTCCTGCACATCCTCCGCTGTGACATCGTCATATTTTTCGAGCATGGCATCAATGATATCCCCCTGCGTATACTCGCGAATCATGCCGATAACATCATACGCCAGATCATCTACGCTATGGATGGAGCCACTGCAGGTGTCCAGCACGATGTTGTAACCATTCAATTTATATTGATGTACCATTTTTCTACCTCATCACTCTGTTAAAATCTATTTACATTCAAAAAAGGGCTGTTTGCTACAGCCCCTTTCCGATTTTGTCTCATGTTTGATTTGCGATTACTGTTTTTCGCAAGGCTGGTTTGCTACGCCGCAGGATGTTTTGCAAGCGGACTGGCAAGATGTCTGGCATTCGCCGCAGCCACCGTTCTGTACGGATTTGTTCAAATCGCGTGTTGCGATAGTTTTAATTCTGCTCATATTTTCTACCTCCCTAAAAGTCAAAAAATTCTTATCTGCTATAAGTTCCTAACCATTATACCCTAACGAAAGGGAATAATCAAGTAAAACATCTTGCGGTAAAAGCAGACTCTCCGCTTTCGCAAAAGGATACCGCTAAATCGGAAGTTATCTGAGCACATCTCCTAATTGAAACAAACTGCCACGGATAGCTTCTCCTGCGCCGTCAATAGCACCTGCTATAATAACGGCGGCAACTATAATCGCCACTGCAATAATAATAGTACCTATTAAATGTTGATATTCTTTCATCTTGATTCCCTCCGTAACTTTGAATTTACCTGGTTGATGCCACAATCATCGAGACAGGACATCATCAATGATATTCATATCGTAGTCAAATATGGCTCGATAAGACGCGCAATAGCTATCTTCATCATCGTTGATAGCAATGATACAGGTTATTGTATCTAATGGCGGCTCAAACTCAAAGTTTTTGTTGAATGATACCATCCTGTCATAAAAGTGGTATTTTTCCATAACCGTATCAAAATCCGCCCTCATATCATCAAGGAATTGCTCTCTCTCATCATTGTACCAGCTTTCCAAGCATTGTGCCATAGCAACCCGTGTTAATTCAAAGATATTTGAGTGGCGAATAAATTTACTAAAAGCAATTCTATCTATCGGATAATCCATATACATACCTCCCAAGTTTCGATTGTTCTCTCACTTCTCTCATGCAAACGATACCATATCTCCCCAAGCAACGCCAAAGCCTATTTTACCGCAAGGTGCAAAAACTCCACCCTCTGCGACTATTCCGCCGACAAAAATCATAAATTGAAGGGAACCCAATTTGAAAGGAAAAAGGCCATGAAACGATTTTTCTCACTTTTTCTTTCCTTCGTTCTGCTTTTTGCCGTCTGTGCATGCAGTCGGGAGAAAAACCTGACAGAGCTGGAGGAAATTCAACAGCAGCTTGTCGAAATGGAGGGCTATGCCTGCACGGCAACGCTCATCCGCCAGACAGAAAACGGCGAAAAGATCTATGAGACCAAGCAATACTACAAATCCACGGGGGAATACCGCTTGGAGCTGACCGCACCGGAGACCGTTGCCGGCAACTACACCGTTTTTGACGGCGACCGCATCTGTCAGTACAACCCCAGAGTGAATGACTGCATCATCCGAGATGTGCCCGAATCACAGCACCGCAGCGAGCTGTTTCTGGGGCAGTTTATCAAAAACTATATGCAATCGGAGGGGGTCAGCGTGGAAACTGCTTCGTTTGATTCCTCCAAGTGCATCGTGCTGGAGGCTGTCATTCCCGGCAATGATGACGGACTTGCCACAGAAAAGCTCTGGATTGACCGCGAAAGCCTGCTGCCTGTCCGTTTTGTCATTTCTGATGCAGACGACAAGGAACGCTACCGAATGGACTATCACGAATTTACCTTCCATCCGCAATTCGATGCCGACACCTTCCGAATCGCGGAATAAACACCCCTGTTTTTGTCCATACTGAAAACAGTCAGCAGGAAGGGCATCCACTTACATATTATTCTTCCGCCGCTGACCAGACCAAACAGCGGAGTGTGAGAACATGATCGTCAGACGAGGAGATATATTTTTTGCAGACCTCAGCCCTGTGGTGGGCAGCGAGCAGGGCGGCATCCGCCCCGTTTTAATCGTACAGAATGATATCGGGAACAAATACAGCCCGACAGTAATCTGTGCCGCCATTACCTCTCAGATGAACAAGGCGAAGCTGCCGACGCATATCGCGCTTTCCTCCGCGGTATACGCACTGCCGAAGGATTCCGTTGTGCTGCTGGAGCAAATTCGCACGATTGATAAGCAGCGCCTGCGGGAAAAGCTTTGCTGTCTGGATGATGCCATGATGCGGCGGGTTGACCGCAGCCTTCTCATCAGCCTTGGGCTGAAATGACTTTAAGTCGATTTGAGCCAAAATGAGATTTTGACTTGCTTAAACAAAAAACCGAGGATTGGACAGAATTCCTTTCCTCGGTTCTTCTTATTATCTATTCTTTTTACTTACCAGCACCAGCCACAGGAAATACAACAGGATAAAGACCACTGTAAATGTAACAACCTGTCTGAGGCTGATTGCCATGCCCGTAATCAGCATAAATCCATGATAAAGCACACTGCACAGGCAGCCTGATTTTATCGCACGGATAAAAAGCATTTTATAATCCATATTGATTCTCCTATTCTTTCCGCAGTCTCTTACTGCTCATTGGTGCCAAGAACAATGCGGATATCCGCACTGCCGACTGCATTCGGCAGAACCTCCACTCTGGCATCCTTAAAATAGCTGACCAAATCCTGCCCAACGCCCTCATTCTTTACCAGAATACGGGTATAGCCGAGCTTTTCGCCGGTATAGTTCGTCGGCTCTGTCACAGTATAGCCTTCGTTCTTCAAAAGCTCCGTAAACCGTGCTGCCAGACCTGCTACTGTGCCGCCGTTGGAAACCTCAATGGTCAGGCCCTTGCTGTTGCTGCTGTCGCTATCTGTCTTGCCGACAGGGGCTACATTATAAAACAGGCGATCCACCACCTCTGTCGTTTCGGCAGGGTCATGGATAAAGTAGGACACACCGCTGATATACTGACCGACACCGGGCAGAGTTTCCATCGTCATTTTGCTCATATCAATCTTGGTGATATAGTTTGCATATTTCAGTGCATCGGAAAGGCTTACATCCGTATCTACATATTTATACATCACCTTGATATAGTCCCCAAGGTTTTTTACAATGCTTTCCGTACTCAGCACCTTTGTTGCCAACGCCTTTAAGAACAGCTGCTGCACCTGAATACGCCCGACATCACCGTTGGCATAGCCCTTACGGAAACGAACCAGCTGCAATGCCTTATTGCCATCCAGCGTTTGCAGACCTTTTTTCAGGTCAATCTTGATATCACCGGTATCGCTCATGTCCCATTTCATATCCTGCGGCACATCTACCTCAACGCCGCCGACGGCATCGACGATTTCTACCAGTGCGTTAAAATCAACCTTTACATAATGGTCAATCTTAATCCCCAGCATATCCTCCAGCTGCAGCACTGCCGCCTGTGGGCCATATTCCTTGCCGCCGACGGCATGCACTGCGTTAAACTTCATGACACCGTATCTTTTGCCCAGAAGCTGCTCTACATCGGGGCAGACATCCACACGCGTATCTCTCGGAATAGAAAGCAGGCTCAGGCTTTCCTGAGAGCTGTCATAATGCACGACAAAGGCAACATCCGTTCTGGTGCCGTCCGCATCTACACCGAACACTGCCACATTCAGCTTCATATTTCTACCCAAAAGGGCATCCAGCATGCTGGTTTCATCTGCATCCTTGGCAATCGTATCACCGCCAAAGGGCCACTCTCCCGTTACCTTATGATAGGCGAAGCAGGCACCGCCTGCCAAAACCACGAATACCATTACGATAGAAAGCATCACCTTGAAAAAGGTTTTCACCGGATTGAATGGCTTTCTTCTTTTCGGGTGTTTTCTTGTTCTGCTCATGGAATCCCTCACTCGTCTGTCTTTTATATATCCTCATTCAGCTGATTTTCTTCATCAAAGGAATTTTCGTTATCCTGCGCAGGCTGAATACCGTAAATACGCTCATTCACCAATTCCTTAATGCCATCCTCATCCAGCTCGACATATCTTCCGGGATTACCCAGATAAGGAACGGTATCACTGGTAATCTTTGCAGGGTCTAACGCCTTCACATATTTCACATACTTCAGCGCTTCGGACACGGAAATATTGCTTTCGGTGCAATCCAGCGCAACCTTTACCAGATCGTTCAGATTCCGCATCAGGGTATCCGAGCTGCATACCTTTTCAATCAACGCCTGAATGAACTGCTGCTGCACCTCGATACGCTTCAAATCCTTCTGCACATAGCCGTCTCTGAAACGAACCAGCTGCTCTGCCTTATCCCCATCCAAATGCTGCATTCCGGGGTACAGGTCGATATACAAATCCTGATAAGGGTCTACATAATACAATCTTTCTTCTACATTAAAATCCACGCCGCCGACGGCATCGACAATCTGGCGGAAGGCAGACAAATCAACCTTCACATAATAATCCATCTTCATGCCGAGGATTTCCTCCAGCATGGCAACGGAGAATGCACAGCGGTTATTTTCGCCTGCATAGGCATGCAGCTCTGTCAGCTTGCATTGCCCGTAAACGCCGTTCTGTTCGGGGACATAGGCATTTTTGCTTTCCAGATAATCGGTCATTTCCTTTGTCATGATGACCTTGGAATCTCTGGGAACAGAGATAAAATGCAGCTCCTTCGTGCCGGTATTAAAGCTTGCGACCATATTTACATCCGCGCGGACACCATCCTCATCCGTACCAAAAACGGCAACATTGATGATTTCATCCTCCTCGGGGTTGGTCGCATCCGATGTTGTAAAATCGGATTTTTCCGCTTTGTTTTCCCATTGCTGCACCGCAACCCAGATTTTCGCGCCGGCATATGCCGCTACCAGAAGCAGTAGCAACAAAATCACTACCAGAATATTTCTGCGCCGCCGTTTCTTCCGCTCTGCCTTTCTGCGGGACATTCTTCTGCCCTGCGCCACCCGATGCGGGTCGATATACGGCTGCTCTTCCTGCACACTTCTGTGCCTGTGCGGCTGTCTGTGTGACTCCTGCGTCTGCCTGCGGCGTACCTGCCGCTGCTGCAGCTCCATATCCTCGGGAGGTCTGCGCCGTCTTCTGTATTCTCTCTTTTCACCCATGGTTTTTATTCTCCTCTTTTTCAGAGTTCTTTTCGCATAAAATTCTTCATAACCCTATGATTATAGCAAATCTGCCAAGTTCTGACAATATAGAAAAGCCGAATCTCTGATGTTTTTCAGGAAATTTCCTGTTTTTTCCGATGCTTGAAACAATACTATTTTATTATACACCATTTCTCTGCCCTGAAAAGAGACAATTTTCTTAATTTTTCAACGGGTTTTGTACTGCCGAAAAAACACAATAAGCCACTTTCCTTTACATTTTCGACATTTTCTCGTATAATCCGTATTTATAGGGATAAAAAGATACAAGAACAAAAAGGAGGTATCCATATGAAGGAACAGACTCCCGAAAGGACTTCTTTCCTTAATAAAGCAAAAAAATTTCTTTCCACGCCCGCCGGCATCGCACTCACACTTCTCTGCGCCGCCGTTTTCATCACGGGCATTGTTTATCTCATCACCACAACGAAGATTTTATATGTCGGCTGGAACATTCTGCATGCGCCCACAATGCTGCTGCTGAATATTCTGCCGGTGCTGCTGGCATTACTGCTGTTTTTCTTTCTGACCGGAAAAATCGGCTTTTCATGCAGTTTGGTCGGGATTGTGCTGATATTCTTTGCGGTTGTTGACCGTGTGAAGGTTTCCATGCGGCAGGAGCCGCTTCTGCCGACGGATCTGACCCTAGCAAAGGAGGTCATCGCCATTCTGAAAACCTTCCCCGTTTATCAGCTGGTGCTGATTGGGGTCATGCTGATTGTATTCGCGGCACTTCCGGTATACAGCTTTCTGAAATCGAAGGCTATTGTACTGCCGCCTCTGCCGCGGATTCTGGGGCTTGTGCTTGTGCTTGCCTGCGGCTTTGGGGCAAATCACCTCTGGTATGCGAATCAAACGCTGTATGACAGCTACCCGACTGTGGACAATCCTTATTTTCAGGTGAACCAATACAACACACGCGGTATGATTTATTCCTTCCTGCATCAGTTCAACATCATGCAGGTCAAGGCACCCGAAGGGTATACTGCGGCGGACATACGGACACTGGAGGACACCGATTGGACACCCCCTGTCAGCACAGAAAAGTGTCCGCACATCATTATGATTATGGGCGAAGCATTTTCCGACCTGAGCGAAAATGCGCATCTGGATTTTACGGGCTACCGCGACCCGATGAAAAACTGGAAGGAAATCTGCGCAGAGGAAGGCACCATCAGCGGGCATGTCGTTGTGCCGAACTTCGGCGGCGGCACCTCCAATACGGAATATGATGTGCTGACAGGCTGTGCAACACGGTATCTCGGCAGCTCTTTGCCCTCCTACAGCTTTATCCACAGCGATTTTGACGGCATGCCCCGTCAGCTGCAGAAGCTTGGCTATGAAACGCTTTCCATTCACCCCGGCTATGCGTGGTTTTATAACCGCCAGAATGTATACCCCGATCTGGGATTTGCAGCCTCTTATTTCTTAGAGGATTCCTTCGACCTTGCGACGCAGGGCTACGGCGGCTATGTGAACGAAACGGCAACCATGGATAAAATCATCGAAACACTGGATACGCACATCAAGCAGACGGATACGCCGCTGTTTTCCTTTACGGTAACAATTCAGGACCATGGACCTTATGAGAAAAAATACGGCACACTGGAGCAGAACTTCTCCAGCGATATCGAGCTGAACGAAACGCAGACAGACCTGCTGACGCAGTATTTCCAGGGGATTGGGGATGCGGATGAGCAAATCGGGCGTTTGAAGGAATATGCAGAAAGCTCCGATGAGCCCATTGTTCTGGTTTATTTCGGCGACCACCTGCCCGGTTTTTCCAACGGGATGGAGTTTTTCGACCTGCTGGATTACCCCATTGATGCCAACGGCTCGCCGGAGGAGCAGCTTGCCGTTTACGAAACACCCTATCTCATCTGGCAAAACGAAAGCGCAAAAGCACTCAAAAATACAAAAACGGCAGCGGAAATCGGTCTGCCGGAGAACGGACTCATCAGTTCGCAGTTCCTCGGCTCTGCCGTGCTGGAGTTATTCTTGTCCGACTATGAATCCCCTTTGCAGCATGAAAATAATCAGTTGCGCAGAGAATTGCCTGTTTGTGCAAAAAATATCTATGTTGATGCAAACGGAACCTACAAAACAGAAATTTCCGAAGAACAGCAGAAAACGCTGCAACGCTTGATAAACTGGCAATATTACAAGCTTTTTGACGAAAAGAACCCTTAACGGCATACCGAAATCTGTTTCACACCAAGAGAATTTCTCTTGGTGTGTTTCTTTTTACGAGGTGTTTTTACTCTGACACGTGACAAGAATGTGACAGTTTTCTCTCTTTCAGGCTCCTAATTATTTCCACTTATAGCATAAACTTCTTGTTAATATTTTCCATTTTATGTAAAAAATCGATTGTAAATAAATGCCATCTTTTTCTCGATTTTTCCGTTTCTTAGCGTTGTATTTATTTTAATACAAACATTTCAACAAAAAATATTGTATTTTTTTAATTTTTTTATTGAAATTAAGCAAATTATACGGTAGAATAAGGTTACTACAAATCGCCGCAGTAATTTTTATTTCCAATGTCTTTTTTTACAGGCAAGGAAATCGGAGGGAGGGAATTACGGCGGCAGAAAAATTTCTCAGGAAGAAATTTTTCATAACAGGAGGTTTTTTCTACTCCAGCTATTATTCATTATTTTCTTAACGTAAGGAGGAATACTTATGTCTACAACTGAAAATCGCGGTCAATTTGGTTCAAAGCTAGGCTTTATCCTGTCCGCAGCAGGTTCTGCTGTAGGTCTGGGTAACATCTGGAAGTTCCCCGGCAAAGCGTATAATTGCGGCGGCGGTGCTTTCCTGTTGGTTTACATCATCATGGTTGCTCTGATCGGTACCACAGTTATGATGGCAGAATTTACGGTAGGTCGTAACGCACACAAAAATGCACTCGGTTCCTTCCGCGCCATCAGCCAGAAATGGGGCTTTGCAGGCGGTCTCGGCGTTCTGACAGGCTTCATCATCCTTTGTTACTATTGTCAGGTTGGCGGCTGGACTATGAAATACATCTACGCTTACATTGCAGAAGCAAAGATGGTATACGCTGATCCTACGGCTTACTTCCTTGGCATGCTGGGCGCAAACGGCTTCCCTCTGCAGGGTGCTGTTATTTTCCCTCTGATTTTCCTGTTCCTGACAGCCTTCATTCTGAGTCACGGTACAGCAGGTATCGAAAAGATGTCCAAGGTTCTGATGCCCTTACTGTTTGTACTGCTGATTGGTCTGATGATTCGCTCCTGCACACTGCCCGGCGCTGACGCAGGTCTGAAATACATGCTGAATGTTGATTTCTCTACCATCAACAGCAACGCTATTCTGGTTGCTCTGGGTCAGGCATTCTTCTCGCTCTCTCTTGGTATGGGTATCATGGTTACATACGCTTCCTATCTGTCTGATGAAGATAACCTGATTTCCAACACCGGTATCGTTTGCGTACTGGATACTCTGGTTGCTCTGTTCGCAGGCTTCATGATTATCCCCGCTGTATTCGCTACAGGCATCGACCCCGGTATGGGCGGCGGCTTCGCATTCGCAACACTGGCAGGCGTATTTGAAGCAATCCCCGGCGGTACACTGTTCGGTCTCTTGTTCTACTTCCTGCTGTTCTTCGCAGCAGTAACCTCCTCTACTTCCATCATGGAAGGTACGATTGCATTCCTGATTGAGGAAAAAGGTCTTAAGAGAAACCATGCACTGCTTGGTACATCCGTTGTTGTATTCATCATCGGCGTATTCTACACACTGTCTCAGGTTTACATGAACATCAAGGGTATCTGGGTTTCCAAGAACGGTATCGAATACCCCATCTTCGGCGACTTCCTGGAATACCTGACAGACAGACTGCTGCTGCCTCTGGGCGCACTGTTCTCCGTACTCTGTGTCGGTTGGGTTTGGAGCCCCGAAAAATCCGTAGAGGAAGCTACTTCTCACGGCAGATTCAAATTCTCCCTGGCACCTGTTTACAAATTCATGGTAAAAATCGTTGACCCTATCGCAATCGGTGTTATCATCATTGCAGGTCTGGTATTCGGTATGTCTATTTCTTAATTCAAATAAATTTCTCAAAAAGAAAATATTTCTTAAAGAGAAACATAAAAGCATACTGTTGCATAAACGATATGATAAAAAGGACGAAGGCTCCCCCTTCGTCCTCTTTTTTTGCCCGTAATTTAGCATTTTTATAGGTGAAACGCCATTATGTATACTGTCCTTTTATTCATACTATACAATCACATTTCATTTTTGCCATTGACATTAAGAGAAACACGCCTAAATCTTAACGGTTTTTTTATGGAAATTTACATGATTTTCCGCTATTCTAGCCTTAGGATAAATTTGTAAGATATTGGAACTGCATACATTTTCTTCTTTATTAGGAAAGATTCCCTATCAGACATCATACAACTTAGAAGAGGGACTGAGAAAAGGATGTCTGGAAAGAAGGCCATTATATGTATCCATTATGCGTTTTATGTCGTTTCAGTATTCTTACATCTCATCCAGCGAAACAATAGGGCTTTAAATCTATCGTTTATCTGTAAAGGAGGAATACTTATGTCTACATCAGCTGAAAATCGTGGTCAATTTGGTTCGAAGCTAGGCTTCATCCTTTCTGCAGCAGGCTCTGCTGTAGGTCTGGGCAACATCTGGAAATTCCCCGGTAAGGCTTATTTCTGCGGCGGTGGTGCCTTCTTGATTATCTATCTGATTATCGTTGCTCTGATTGGTGCAACCGTTATGATGGCAGAATTTACGGTTGGACGTAAAACACACAAAAATGCAGTTGGCGCTATACGTGAATTAAACGAAAAATGGTCCTGGGTTGGCGGCCTTGGTGTTCTGACAGGCTTCATCATCCTTTGCTACTATTGTCAGGTTGGCGGCTGGGCGATGAAATATATCGTTGCCTACATAATAGATGTAAAAACCATCTGGGCTGACCCTACAGCTTACTTCCTGAATAATCTGCTGGGCGCAGACGGCACATTCCCTTTGCAGGGTGCTGTTATCTTCCCCTTCATCTTCTTGTTCTTAACGGCTTATATCATCAGCCACGGCACAGCCGGTATCGAAAAAATGTCTAAGCTTCTGATGCCCCTGCTGTTCATCATGCTGATTGCTCTGATGATTCGTTCCTGTACCCTTCCCGGTGCAGATGAAGGTCTGAAATACATGCTGCAGGTTGATTTCTCCACTATCAACGGCATTGCAATCCTGACCGCTCTGGGGCAGGCATTCTTCTCCCTCTCCCTTGGCATGGGCGTTATGATGACATACGCTTCCTACCTCTCCAGTGAAGATAACCTGATTTCCAACACGGCTATCGTTTGTACGCTGGATACTCTGGTTGCTCTGTTTGCAGGCTTTATGATTATCCCCGCTGTATTTGCGACAGGTATTGCTCCCGGTATGGGCGGCGGCTTCGGGTTTGCTACACTGGCAGGCGTATTCATGGCTATTCCCGGCGGCCAGCTGATTGGTACCGTATTCTATTTCCTGCTGTTCTTCGCTGCAATCACCTCTTCCACCTCCATTCTGGAAGGTACGGTTGCTTTCCTGGTAGAAGAAAAGGGATTCGAACGAAAGAAAGCACTGCTCGGCGCATCCGTTATCATCTTTATCGTTGGTGTTATGTATACACTTTCTCAGGCACACATGAACCTGAAGGGTATCTGGATCTCCGGCGACGGTATCAGCTATCCTAGCTTCGGTGACTTCCTGGAATACCTGACAGACAGACTGATGCTGCCTCTGGGTGCATTCTTTACAACTGTATTCGTTGGCTGGATTTGGGGTACAGACAATTCCGTAGAGGAAGCTACCTCCTACGGCAAGTTCAAATTCGCCCTTGCACCTGTATACAAATTCATTGTTAAAATCCTTGACCCTATCGCAATCGGTGCTATCATCATTGCAGGTCTGGTATTCGGTTTGTCTATTTCCTAATAGAACTCAAAAAAATGAAAATCGGCTGAGGCGGAAGCTCTCCCTTCCTTGCTTCCCCTCTCCGTCATTTAGATTATTACGCGGCAACGACAGAGGACTCGAAAGAGTCCTCTGTCATTGCCATTTTTCTTTTTCGGAAATCCCTTCGCACCATAATCGAATTTTTCCATAGTATAAATATTGTAAATGCCAAAAGGAGGAACACGCATGAGAGAAATGTGCAGAAACTTCGCCTGTAATCAGCATTGCAGACAAAACAACACAGAGACCGCTTCCGCCACGCTGACACCGGCTACCATGATAGGAAATTGCAACGCCTGCGTGCTGGAGCAAATTGGGCCGGCGCAGGCTATGGTGCCCTTCCAGCCCTATGAAGCACCGATGGAGGCTGAGCAAAGCCTTATCTGCGGCACTGTCTTTGCCGATCTGGCTATCCCCTATTGCTCCGGCTGGAATCTTTATCGTTTCGGAAAGGGGGCAGAGGTATGAATCAGGAGGAATTATTGAAATCCTTGATGGAACTTGACTTTATTGCTGTAGATTTGGGGCTTTTTCTGAATACACACCCCGATGACAGCGATGCCATTGCAGCGTACAATCAGGTCATCACTGCCGCTGATACGGTTCGTATGAAATACGAGGAGACATTCGGACCGCTTTGCTCCTTCCGCAGCTATGCCGCCAATACACAGGCTTGGCAGTGGATGGAAAATCCATGGCCTTGGCAGAACGATGCCAATTTTTCTCTGGCAGGAAAGGAGTGTAAATAAATGTGGATTTATGAAAAGAAATTGGAATTTCCTGTGAAGATTACAAAACCCGATGCAAGACTTGCGAAAATCATGATTGAACAATACGGGGGTGCTGATGGCGAGCTGGCGGCATCCCTGCGGTATCTCAGCCAGAAATTTACGATGGTAACGCCGGAGGCAAAGGCAACGCTGAATGACATTGCTACAGAGGAATTCGCCCATTTGGAGATGATGGGCACCATCGTGCATCAGCTGACACAAGGGCTAACGAAGGACGAAATTCTTGCCGCCGGCTTAGATCCCTATTATGTGAACCATGGCTTAGGCGTATACCCCTCCTCCGCCGCGGGTGTTCCCTTCACCGCTGCGTATCTGCAATCCAAGGGAGACCCCATTACCGATTTGTATGAGGATATGGCAGCAGAGGGTGCGTTTGCATAAGCACAACCTTTTTCTTCTTTTCCATTCAGAAACAAAGCTGTCTCTCCCCTTCTGTTTCTTTCCCAAATACGAGCCGTTTTTCTTTTTTTCTTCCGAAACAAAGCCGCTCCCTTCCGCTCCGAAAACTTTTGCCATTCTTTCACAATTTCCTCTATACAAATCGGGATAAATGTGCTATATTAACTGACGGATGGCATTCTGAAAGAAGCTATACTGCAAATTTTATATATTTTATTTTTTTGATTCGCCGGATGGCTGTATCCTCGGAACGGCACAAATGGCAGCAGATGTATCTTGTCTTATCACTTCTTTGTGAAGGAAGGTGATAGGTATGAGAGCAGGTTTTATCGGAGCCGGAAAGGTCGGCTTCACACTGGGTAAATATCTTGCGATGCACGGCATCGAAATCAGCGGTTATTACAGCCGCACACCCGCCTCCGCAAAGGAGGCCGCAGAATTTACACAGAGCAGATACTATACAAGTATAGAAGAAATTACGAAAGACAGTGATACCCTTTTTCTCACTGTGCCGGATGGCGCAATCGGTGAGATATGGGATGACATGCGTAATCTGCCTATCAAAAATAAAAATATATGTCATTGCAGCGGTTCGATTCCATCGACCGTTTTTTTTGATGCAGAAAACAGAGGAGCCTATCGGTATTCGATTCATCCCCTGTATGCAATCAGCAGCAAAGCAACCTCCTATCTGGATTTGGGGAAGGCGTGCTTTACCATCGAAGGAAGTGACGCACATCTTGCGGAGCTAAAAGCACTGTTCAGCGAAATGGGAAACACCGTAGTTGCCATTTCTCCCGACAGCAAAGCCCTCTACCATGCAGCCGCAGTTATGGTCAGCAACCAGATTGTCGCACTGGCAGATATGGGCACCGCCCTGCTTGTCAAATGCGGCTTTTCCGAAGCGGCGGCAGCAGAGGCTTTATCTCCCCTTCTTCTGGGAAATGCGCAGAGCGTGGCAGAAAAGGGTGCGGTAAATGCACTCACAGGCCCCATCGAGCGCGGAGATGCCCAAACCGTATCGAAGCATTTGCAGGAGATACGGAAATTTGCGGCGGAAAGCACTGTAGGTCAGGATATTCTGACAGCCTACACTGCCCTTTCCAAACAGCTTATCAGAATTGCCCAGCAAAAGCACCCGCATAAGGATTACAAGCATTTGGAAAAGGAGTTGGAACAATGAAAAACACAGTAGCTACCCTGCAGCAGCAAAAATTGGACGGAGACAAAATCACTATGCTGACCGCTTATGATTATTCCACAGCAAAGCTGGTGGATGAATGTGGCGTAAATACCATTTTGGTTGGCGACTCTTTGGGCATGGTTATGCTCGGCTATGAGGATACCATCTCCGTTACCATGGAGGATATGATTCACCACACCGCCGCTGTTACCAGAGGTGCAAAAAATGCACTCGTGGTCGGCGATATGCCCTTTATGAGCTACCAGACCTCCGTTTATGATGCCGTTGTGAATGCAGGCAGACTGATGAAGGAGGGCAGATGTCAGGCTGTCAAGCTGGAGGGCGGCGCGTCTGTTTGTCCCCAGATTAAAGCAATCACAGAGGCATCTATCCCCGTTGTGGCACACATCGGGCTGACCCCTCAGTCTGTCAATGCCTTCGGCGGCTTTAAGGTGCAGGGTAAGAGCGAAGAAGATGCACGCAGATTGATTGAAGAAGCAAAGGCAGTTGAGGCAGCAGGCGCTTTCGCCATCGTTCTGGAATGTATCCCTGCAAAGCTGGCAAAGCTGATTACAGAAAGCGTTTCCATCCCTACCATCGGCATTGGCGCAGGTGCGGACTGCGATGGGCAGGTTTTGGTTTATCAGGATATGCTTGCGCTTTTCTCCGATTTTAAGCCGAAATTTGTAAAGCATTTTGCAAACGCAGGCGAAGTGATGAAGCAGGGCTTTACGGATTATATCAAAGAGGTTAAGGAAGGCACCTTCCCTGCCGCAGAGCATACCTTTAAAATCGCAGATGACATTATCAATAAATTGTACTAATACGGAGGCAAACCATGAAAATCGTAAAAACTATCTCAGAAGTCAGAGCAGCAGTGAAGGCATGGAGAGCCGAGGGGCTTTCCGTTGGATTAGTTCCCACAATGGGCTTTCTGCATGAAGGACACAAGAGCTTAATCGACAGAGCAGTAAAAGAAAATGACAGAGTTGTTGTCAGTGACTTTGTAAACCCCACACAGTTCGGGCCTACAGAGGATCTGGCAAGCTACCCCAGAGATTTGGAACGCGATGCCACACTTTGCGAAAACGCAGGCGCAGCACTTCTGTTCAACCCCGAACCCTCCGAAATGTACGCAGAGGATGCGTGTACCTTCGTGGATATGAGCGGACTGACAGGCGAGCTTTGCGGCAAGAGCAGACCCATTCACTTCCGTGGCGTTTGCACCGTTGTTTCCAAGCTGTTCCACATCGTAGCACCCGACCGTGCTTATTTCGGGCAGAAGGATGCACAGCAGCTTTCTGTTATTCGCCGCATGGTGCGTGATTTGAATTTTGATATTGAAATCATCGGCTGCCCTATTGTGCGTGAAGCAGACGGTCTGGCAAAAAGCTCCAGAAATACATACCTGAATGCAGAAGAACGCAAGGCCGCTCTGGTGCTGAGTCAGGCAGTGAAGCTGGGGCAGAAGCTGGCAGCAGATGGCGAAGCATCCGCAGATGCCATCACAACAGCTATGAAGGAATTGATTGAAAAAGAGCCTCTGGCACGCATTGATTATGTAAAAGCAGTGGATGCCGTTTCCGTTGAGCCTGTCAGCAAAATGCAGCCTCCCGTATTGGTTGCCATGGCGGTTTATATCGGCAAAACCAGATTGATTGATAACTTTATTTACGAAGGGTAAGGAGAAAACGCTATGAATTTGAATATGTTAAAAGGAAAAATCCACAGAGCAACCGTTGTGCAGGCAGAATTGGATTATGTCGGCAGCATTACCGTTGATTCCGATTTGCTTGCCGCAGCAGGCATTCTGGAATACGAAAAGGTGCAGATTGTAGATATCAACAACGGGGAACGCTTTGAAACCTACACCATCGCAGGCGAAGCAGGCAGCGGCATGATCTGCCTGAACGGTGCGGCGGCGCGCTGTGTGCAGAAGGGCGATAAAATCATTCTGATGTGCTATTGCCAGATGACACCAGAGGAGGCGGCTGTGAATCCGCCGAAGGTTGTTTTCGTGGATGAGGAAAATAAAATCAGCCGTGTTTCCAGATATGAAAAGCACGGACGCTTGGAGGATATGTAATCCCGATAGGCGAAAAGAGGTCTGTACCAAAGGGTACAGACCTCTTTTGCATTTCCTCTTATTTTTTGAGGGCAGGCAGTGCCGCAAAGCCTTCCTCCGCCTGTGCCACTGTTTTCTGAATAATTTCCTCTGCCATGCGCCGCAAATCCATTTGCAGCACTGCCGCAATTACGCCCTTTCTCTGCTCCTGCGGCACATCGTACAGCTTGAGCGAACATTCCAGAAAGCGAGAAATTTTCGCTTCCATGGTGAAATAAACATCGCACGGCATTGCCATGAAGCCCCGCATGATGCTTGCCGATGCAATTTCCATTTCGTAGAAATCCTTCAATTCCAAATCGGGCATATATTTCCCGAAAATGGACTGCAGCCGCCCTACCATGCTCTGATAGATATACGCCGAGGTGGTCGGCAGGGAATACCCCACCACATACAGCTCGCGCAGCGGCTCTGTCAGCTCCGCAATATGCAGCTGCAGCGACGTTTCCACCGCATAGAGAAGCACAGGGTCCTCGATGCCGCTATGCTGCTCCGCCAAGGCAAACTGTCCCCCGAACATCCGCCGCACCAGCTCCAGCAGCAGTGCCTCCTTGCTCGCAAATGCCCGAAAGAAAGAGCTTTGTGTCATGCCTGCCGCCTTTGCAATTTTTGCCGTTGTGGTTTTTTCGTAGCCGCTTTCCAGAAACAATGCTACTGCGGCACGCAGCATTTTCTGTTGCGTAAGCAAGCCATTTAGCTGTTTTCCTCTTGGTGACAAAATCGTCCCCCTCTTTCCGCTTTACTTGTGATTATAATCACATTTTATCATCTATTTCACTCCGCCGCAAGGGCAAACGCGCCGAAATATCCTTTTTGGAAGGGCAAAATACCCTCCCTGCCGTTTGGCAAAGAGGGTATCTGTCAAAAATTTATTTTGTAATGGTTACTGTTTTTTCGGCTTCCTTCCATGCCACCTGTGCGCCAAGGGTTTCGGAAACGAACCGCAGGGGCAGATAGGTTCTGCCGTTTTCCACGAATGCCGCGGCATCCAGCTTCACAGCCGTGCCATTGACATACGCCGTATCTGCGCCGATGGTAATGAGAATGACATCTGCGCCCTTCTGAATGGTGACGCGCTGCAGCTCGCCGTTCCATGTTACGGTTCCGCCAAGGCTTTCCGCCACAATACGAATCGGGAGCATGGTTCTATCGTTCACGATTTTCGGGGCAACATCATTTTGGATTTCTCTGCCGAAAACAGAAATCTTCCGACTGCCAATCGTGAGGATAATTTCGTTATTTTCTTTCCATTTTGCGTAAAGCGTGCTATTCGCGGTCAGCTCTGCGCTGAAATCAAAGGGCTTGGTCAGCTTGCTGTCGCTATACCAGCCGACGAAAATGTAGCCCTCTTTTGTCGGGTCGGCAGGTCTTTCGATTTTGCCGTTTTTATCCGTTTTTACCTTATCGACCGCACTGCCGCCGTTTGTATCGAACTGCGCGGTATAGGTCTGGGTTGCTGCGCCGCTACTGCTGCTGCGCTTTTTCGTCGGCACAGGCTCTTCGGGCAGGGCGGGCAGGTTGGGATATTCACCCTCACGCAAAGAGGGGAGCTTGCCTGCTTCTGTGGGAATATCCCAAATAGCTTTATCAAAGCCCGTCCAAGCAAATACTTCGCCCTTCTGCACATCCGTCATAACCCTACCATTGGAAATATAAACATCCGCACCATTTACGTCGTTCCCTGCACCGCCTGTCGGATAGGTTATTTCACCGTCAATCACAAGCTTGGTTCTGTTGTAGCTGTGGTTGTTTGTTAAGCTTGTGTTCTCTCTTTCATCCCCTGCAATGCGGTTTACCTGAAAATCGCATGTCACGCTTTCTGCCAGAGAAACGCAGTTTTCGATTGTGGTAGAGGAACCAGAAGTACTATCCATCACGCCGGCAATGCCGCCTGCATAATTCTTTGCCAAAACATCGCCGCTGTAATAGCAGTTTTTGATTGACTGACAAGCATCTCCGGCGATACCACCTACTCTTTCCGAGCCTTCCACCTTTCCTATTACAAAGCAGCCGCTGACTTCACATCCATATGCCATATCCCCGACAATGCCACCTACAAAGTCATTGGTTCCCTCCACATCGCCTTGGAAGGAGCAATTCCGAATCTTCGTATTTGCATTTGCAGACCCAACAATGCCGCCTGTACAGTTATATCCATTGATTTCCCCTGTGACATTGCAGTTCTGGATGGTCGCCCCCAATACATTGCCGAATAAACCGGCATACTGTCCGCCGTTGGATATTTTAAGTTTGGTAATCTGATGCCTACCGCCGTCAAATGTTCCTCGAAAAGGGAGTCCACTCTTTCCGATGGGTGTCCATTCTTCATTCTTCAAATCAATATCTGCGGTCAGCTTGAAGTGTTTGTCTTTGTATGTTACGCCGCTGTTTGCTGTTTCGTCGCCGTTTACCTTTTGTGCCAGCTTCTTCAAATCATTCACATTCTGAATCTTATAAGGGTTTGCCGCTGTGCCTTCCCCTGCAAAATCCGCAGCTTCATTTCCGGATACCTCTGTGCTGTTTTCCTCTCCCATCAGCAGAGAAATTCCTTTCGGCAGCTCTTTCTTGCTTTTCTCCTGCGGCTCGGTTTTCTCGTCAGACTGCTCCTGCAATTTCTCTTTTTCTTCTTTTTCTTCTTTCTGTTCCTCTTTTTCTTCTTTCAGTTCCTCTTTGATTTCCTCTTTCAGTTCCTCCTGCTGTTCCTCTTTCAGTTCCTCTTTGATTTCCTCCTTGATTTCCTCAAGCATTTTCTCCTGCACGAGCTCCTCCTGCGCCACGGCACGCATCGGCACCGCCGTTACCGCAAGGCATACTGCCGCCGCAATGCTTATCCATTTCTTCCAATTCATATTACCCCTCCTTCATGCGCTTTTGCGGACTACGGCAAAGCCCCCATATCATCCGCAAAAATTTCACTTGTGATTATAATCACATGGTATCATATCTGCTTTTTCTCCGCAAGGAAAAATAAGATAAAATTTTCTTTTTGGAAAAAATAGACAAAACCAAGGATGCGCCCAAACAGGAAAAGCGGCTGAAGCGGAAATATCCGCCCCTTTGCCGGAATACACTACTACTGAAAGGGGGGATTTTTATGGAAAAAGCACCTTGCCGCAGTATTTTCAAAAACGGAACAGACCGCACCACGCAGGCAGAGGTTACACGAATCTGGGCAGTTCTCATCAATCAGGCAGAAAAGGCAAGCACCATCCTCGCGAGGGAAAACGCATAGCATGAAAAGGGAAAGAGCCGCCATTTACTGCCGCCTATCGGAGGAGGACAAGGGCAAGGGCTCCGCCGAAAACGACAGCAACAGCATACAAAACCAACGCGCCCTGCTGACGGAATATGCCCATTCCCAAGGCTGGGAAATCTACGAAATCTACATTGATGATGACTACAGCGGCGCAAACCGCAGCCGCCCTGCCTTCAAGCGCATCTGCACGACACCAAACGGAACACATTTCATTCGCAAATTCTCTGATTTTCGTTTCCATAGCTGCCTCCTGTTCGTATATTTCAATACTGTATTAGTCTGTATATATACTGAAGTCAATCAAAATTTTCACTTTTTTACATATCCCATAAAGGTCTTTCCATAATAAAAGGCCCTTCTAATGATACTTGTTGTATCATAGAAGAACCTTCCTAATGCCATTATCTATTCGCCAGCCCACTTATATTATTTATTATTCTCTAACTGCGTTTTAAACTGGTCTTTCATAATTGAAACGCCTTTTCCGGAAGTAATCTCGTTTTCGCTTAATTTTCCTAATTTTACTAATTTACATACTTCAATAAACGATTTGCCCATCGCTAAGGTTACAACGCCTGCGGTACCCGCCGAAACAGCTCCACCTATAGCAGTGCCGGCTCCCGGAATCAATTTTAACAAATTTGTTGCAAGCGTTTTTCCGACAATGGCTGCCCCACCTGCTCCAATAACTGTGGTTGCAAGCATTTTTAATCCATCCTTATCTATGTCAATACCATAAATACCACAAATTGCAGCCATCAGCGTAACCTGCTGTGCAATCAATAATGGTGCATCCGCAAAAGGAATTGGAATTGCACCTGTAGCTGCTGTCGTTGCAACCGCAACTGCAACTGCATTTTCTGCTTTTTCATTTAAAGCTGTAATCTCATATTCTTTTAAATCTCTGGTCAATTCATGTTCCATAATACAACCTCCTCTGAATATCCGTTATTGCATAAAAAAACAATCAATATTTTCCTTGCTCTTTAATATCTTAGTATCTGCAACCCCAACTTCTGCTGCCAACGATGCAGACGCTATAAATGCCTGATTTACATCCAAATCAAATGCAAGCTTTTCAAGCTCATTAAATCTCCAAAGAGCCTTCTTTATTTCTAAAAGAACCTGTAAATATTGTATCGCCAGCTGTTGCTCCAACTTGGTCATTTCCGTGTTATAGCCTTCAATGATTTGTTTGGACCGCGTGCTTCCCACTTTTTTGCACAGTTCATATACAAACTCTCCAGCTATATTGCCCATAACTGCCCCCAATACAGGAATTGGGATAATGATTTGCCCAGCTACCGATGCAATCGCACTAATTGTTACATCCAAGCATATCGTTTCACAATTTATAATAAAATCCTCAGCAGAAATATTGCCTCCTTCTAATGCTTTGACTTGAGAAGCAACACCAAATGCAGCTGTAACATATGCTGATGCAACATTCGCAGGTGTTGCTGTAAAATTAGATAAAAGGTAAATACTGCCGCCTCTGATGCCTCCCTTAGTTGCCCCTTTCCCTGTATCGATGCCGATTTCTTTCCAGTCCTCTGAAGTAAAATCGCAAAACATCTTTTCCTTTCTCTTTTTCGCAACAGCCATGCAGAATGTAACGCCGCCTTCCGCAGCAGCACTTACACCAGCTATTTTCGCCCCCTCCTTTAAAGAGGGCTTCGAGGCATTGTACGCCTTCTCTCTTTGCTTTCTATCTTCCTTTTTGATATTCTTTTCTTCCTTATCAACTGTTTGATTTGCGGCTCCAAGTTGAACCTCGCGATAATTAACAACAGCCGGTTTTATATCTTTCCCCAATTCAAGCCCATTACTTTGAAGAAACTCATTTATTTTCTTAGCAAGATTATAATCACCAGTACTTAATTGAGAAGGATTATTCTTATATTTATCCAAGATTTCAAGCATTTTCTCATATTGATCTTTCGGTATATCATAAGAGCCACCATTTTTCAAAAAATCAGGATATTTCTCAAAATGCTTTTCTAATGCATTACTTCCAAAAAAAGTATTCCTCAACCCATTATAAAACTTTGACTGCACTTGTTGCCCATCTCTTATATAATCTTCAGGTGCTGTCCTACCAACGCCTTCAAACGTATATCTTTTATCCAGCCCCTTAATTACTTGCCTTGCATTGGAAATATTGACCTGCATATTCTCTGCAATCTCGCCATGTTTTGTCTTTTGGCTTCCTAAAATCCCATTTGGATTTGCCACAAATTTTTTAATTTCACCAAGACAAGCCAATGCTTCTTTTTGATTATCATCTTGCTGATCTAAGCTTTCAATAAGGGTATCCAATCGAATTTGATTCAAATTGGTAATCCAAGCTGCAACCGCCTGTTCCTGCGAGCTTTTAATCGTTCTATTTAAACCATCAACCATAGTATCGCCCCTTACTCTATCGTCTCATTTAATAATACAGACAAACTGTATGTATTATTTACTAACGCCCCCAGAAAATATTGACTCTCCGTATCAAGAGAACTATAATCCAAATTCATATAACCCGCAATTTTAGGTCTTTGCTTATTCATATCTCGATATAACAAATCCGTCTTCGCCCTTAATGCCTCAATTTTCTCTGTTGTTTCATCTAATACTTCCCTTGCCTTTGATATTTCCTTTGCTTCATCTACTGCTGCATCCGCCAACTCCTTATTCTTATTGGATAAGGATATCAGAGAAACGCCCGTAGATGCAGCTGTAATCCCCCATCCAATCGGACCTGCCAAAGCCAAAACCGCTTCTCCTGCAGCCATGCCTGCTCCTTTTGTTACTGCAAACTTTGCAAATGTTCTGCCAATCCAAGCCTTTGCCGCTTTTTGTGCCGCTGCCCCGGAAAGCGCACTGATTGCAGTTCCTGTTGATGCTGTGCCAAAAGTAGTTGCAATTCCCATCAAAGCCGTCGGAGCCATAGAAGCCACGCCTAGCCCTGCCGCCGCACCACCTACAATGTTCACACCTGCTTTTACCGAAGCATGAAAAGCCTCTTGTGCATACTCTTCTGTTTCGCTGAACTTAATTAGTTCTTTTCCAATTTTCCCCAATTCGGTTTCAAATTCTTTGGGCGTATTTGCAATGCTATTGATTACTCTCTGCACAAATTTAATGAAGCTTACAGATTCCCCTCTAATCCGATAAAGATTCTCACAGGATTCTCCCATCCGTTTATAAGAGCTATTGTATCTTTGTAACGTCTGTTCATGGATTTTTAACGCTTCCTTCTTTAATCCGACATTAAACACGAACCTCATCCTTTCTAAAATGCTATATACCGTCCTTCTGTTAATAAATATTGTTTGAAAATCACTGCTAACGCATCTGCCCCCTTTAATAAATAGCATTTTTCGTTATCTTATAACATATTTTACTGTCAAACCACATATTTTACAATAGGAATAACGAACAAAAAGGTGGTAACCTATCATGGAAAAACAGCAATTAATCGAAATCGGACATCGTTTACGCAAGCGCAGACAGGAACTTGGCTTGACCCGAGAAAAAATGTCCGAATTAGCAGACATCGGCTCCGGCTATTACGGGCAACTTGAGGTCGGCACGTCCCAAATGTCCATTGATACCCTCATCAAGCTTTCCCATTCCATGCACCTTCCGATGGAATACATCATCTTCGGGGACGGAGTAGAAGCAGGCGACCCTTCCGCCGTCATTGATTTACTAAACCGCTGCACACCGAGAGAGCTTTCTCTGGCGGAAGATGTTCTGAAACTATTTTTAATGAAGGAACGCTGACACCTTTTCTACTATTATAAATAACCCGTCGTCAGAAAAAGTGCACTCGCAGTACACTCTTTTCCGCCGCAGGTATGCTATACTGGTGGCAGAGGTGAAAGCAATGAAAGATACAGCTGAATTGATGAACGAAATCAAAAGTGCAAAAAATATTCTGGATTATATGGAGCGCAATCAGGAAGAAATGCATCTGAACACCCTTGCGGATTGTTTGAATGAATGGCTTCCGAAAAAGGACTGTCAGGTTGCGGACGTTGTAAGAAAATCAAATCTGAATAAATCCTACGTCTATCAAATTTTTAACGGAAAGAAATTCCCCTCTCGGGACAAGGTCATTGCACTGGCGTTCGGCTTGGAATTAAATGCCGATGAAACGCAAAAACTTCTGAAGCAGGCAGGCTATCGGGAATTGTATCCTCGTGACAGAAGGGATGCACTTCTGCTCTTTGCTATCAATCAGAAAATGGATATTGTAGGGGCAAACGAAGTGCTATATGATCATGAAATTGAAGTATTGGAATAAAGAAGGGTACCGACTATGCCTAAGTCGGTACCCTTTTTCTATGAAAATATGGATTAAAAGATGTTTGTATCAAAAACATCCAGATGATATAGCTTTAAGACCGCAGGAGCATACGAATCGCACATCTCGGGCGGAATTATAGCGACTTCTCCCCCTCCCTTAATATAACAAAGCCCTTTAAATCCTTTATAATTATAATATGTTTTCCCTGTATCGTAGTTATATGTTCTGGAAAACATCCCGAACAGCAGATATCCCTGATTCGTGCAATAGCCTGTGGAGATAAAATTCACATTAGGATACTTTTCTTTCAATCGGTCATACACTTCCTTCTCATCCCCCGAAAACACAAACAGCTTCACATTCGATTGTTCAATCTGTTTGATATCCACCGTAGCAAAAACACTATCCCGGTAGGAAGTGAAAACAACGACATTCATTACCTCCCGAAAATCCGTATCCACTGCATAGCTCCATACTGCAAAGCCCGTCACAAGCGTAAGCCACGCAATCACCAAGGGATACAACAGCCTGCGGCGAATCTGCCCGAAGCGAATTGCCCATGTAATCTGCCAAACATGATGATACCGTTTCTTCGGCTCCAATGCCGTACATTTTTTCAGAATATGCTTCCAACGCCGCTTTTTTGCCGCTTTACCAAGCAACTCCTTCGCCGTAACGCCAAGGGCATAGATATCCGCCCGTTCATCCGTCTGTGCAAAGCCATATTGCTCGGGTGGTGCATAGCCGCGTGTGCCAAGCAGGCGCGTATCCATTTCCGCCTGTTCCTTTTCCTCTCGCGCCGCATCAAAATCAATCAGGCGAATATGCCCGTCACTGCCAAGCAATAAGTTGGAAGGCTTAATATCCCGATGCAAAATGTGATGCCGATGCAGAAAACGCAGCACATCGCAAAGCTCAAACAGCCATCTCGTCACCTGCTTTTCCGTTGCCGGAATCTGCTCCAACGATTTTCCTGTGATATATTCCTCCCATACGATCGTTTCGCCCTCCGTATAGGAAACCGCATACAACTGCGGCAAATACGAATGTGACAACGCCTTTAGCTGCTCATAAATCAATGCCTTCCCCTGCAAGTGCTTCTCCACCGCCATACGGTGATGCTCTACATCATAGACAAGATAAACCTTGCCCTCTTTAAATGTATCCACTCGTTCCATCTCGCACCCCCCTTGCTGCTTTCAGTATAACAAGGAAAAAGGTGTTATACAAGCAAGCCTTTTGTCCCATTAGGGTTATCCTATCAAACAGAACGTTCCAAAATATGAACCCCCATGTAAATGGGCCACATTTCAGCTGTTCCGATAAGGTGTACTCTAACGGGACGAAATTTTCTCTATGAATTACATTATCAGTCGATTTACAAATACTTTCGTACCATACGATAAAACGTTGTTTTGCTTACTCCTAAGGTCTGCATAGCCGCAACAGCTGTCATTTCCTTTCTTTTCCATTTCTTTATGACCTTTTCTGCATCGGGATGGGCTTTTGCTTTTCTTCCTTTATATTTGCCCTGTTTCTTTGCCTCTGCAATTCCCTCCCTCTGCCTTTGCAGAATATATTCTCATTCCAGCTCGGCAACAGCGGCAAAAATCGTCAGCATAAATTTTCCGGCAGGGGTAGCGGTATCAATGGATTCCTTTTGAGATATAAACTCCACCTCTTTCGCAGTCAGCTGTTCAACCAATTCTAATAAATCCTTTGTGTTTCTGGCAAAACGGCTGATGGATTCCACAATAACCGTATCCCCTTTACGCACATAGTGCAGCATCCTTTGTAATTCTGGACGATTCATATCTTTTCCGCTGACGCGGTCAATGTACACCGCTTCGACACCTAAGGCTTCCATCAGAACCTCCTGCCGTATTGTGTTCTGTTCCTGCGTGCTGACACGAATATACCCAATTTTCATAAAAACTCTCTTGTCGCAATTATAAAAAATAAAGGAAGTGTTTTACCTTCCTTTATTTTTATCCTTTGCCCCATTACGGCACAAAGCTTTCTTTACCATTCGCCGCCATAGAAATACTCCTCCAATTCCTCTGGTGTAAAGCCATTTTCCAAAAGGCAATCTATATCATCTGCACAAAAGCCAAATGCACCTGCTACGGATTTCAGTTCTTCGATGTAATCCACTCCATAGTAATCCTCAAAGGAGATGCCATCATTTCTGCCACACTACCAAATCCAAGGGCGAGCACCATAATAGGTATTTTGCAGATTATCTGTGCAAAAGCAGTCTCTCGTGAGATTCCCCTTGCAGTCAATCTGCAAAAGCTCTCCGCAGGATATATTGATTTTCTCCGGCTTTTCCAGCGGCAGGCGCAAAGCATCCAGTGCTTTTTTCAGAATTTCCTCCGTAGAAGCATAGAGATAAATGCCAGTCTTAGGGTAGTGATAAATGCAAAGCGGATTATCCCCCTTCACAAAATAGAGATTATTCTGTGCATCCATCACCGTAAATGCAAAAGAGCCCTCCACCTGCTCCGCCATTTCCTTCAGACTGTTCAGGTTCAAGGCTCTATTCTGCTCCAGGACAGGTCCTTCATTTCCTCATCAGAAAATGCAAGAGCCACATCACAGATATGATTCACCATCTGCAATGTGGCAATAAAGGTGTTGTATTTCAGAGTGCCGCGGAAGATGCGGAACTCTATCGTATTGTAATTCTGCAAATTTATGCAAGAATACCGTCCGCCGCCATAGCCCTTCTTGGCATGGTCTAAAATTTCTGCAGGGTACTCCTTATAGCCATACCTTGCCGCCCAGCGATTCATCTGATATTGTGTGCGGCGAGAAAAGCGCAGCAGCTCATTCCAGTTTGCCTCTATAAAATACAGAATCCTTGCAATGCTTCTGTCCTGCACCATTTCCGTATCGCCGAAGGCAGTCCGTTTGACATGGATATGCAATCCTGCCGTATCCGTACTATGGGATAAATAGCCCATCTCCGCAGCACGATACAAAATCTCCTTCCACGGAAACACCTGGGTATGGAAATTCAGGGTAAATGGATGGGATACGATTTCAAAGCCTTCTGAAAGAGAGCCGTCACTCTTGCAGTAAATCAATTCATCCTCTTCACTGTCAGCTAATTTCAATAGCTCCCTTGCATTGCCTTCATCCTCGCCGCCCTCATCAATCTCCAGCTCCACACCAAAGAACCGCGTGCCCTCTCCCCGAAAAATAGGGTTTGGTTTATAGGAATATGCGTGAATACCGCTGCTTCTTCTGCATCCCTCTGCGCATTGAGCGCAATAGGGCGTATCCTCGTCATCATCCAGATAATATGCCTCGCTTTCATAAATAACCTCATTGCAGTCGCTACAACGAGTGTAATACATATCATAGCAGGACTGGCATAAGGGCGTGACCACATCACCGGCGTTATCTCCGCGCCAAATGCGTGTACCGCAATGCTGACAAATTTCCGTTTCCTGTCTCAGGCAATCGGGGCAAATCAATAGTCCTTCCATGTCATACGCCTCTGTAATGAAGTGCTGTGCACCACAAAGATCACAGTTAAAGGTTGTATCCATAAATATCCTCCTCATTTTTTATTACAATCAGTCGATTCCCGATTTTCATAAACAGCTCCGGCTGCTTATAATATGCCGTATATTTTTGCAGCTGTTCAGGCGTTAAGCTTGTAAAATGCTCGCAGCCTGTAGGTGCACCGCAAAGAAAACAGGTGCCGCAAATAAGTACCACCTCCTCATGAAAAGGAAAAACAGCCTGTATCATACCTCCTACAACGGATTGCATGAATTCCAGACTGCCGTCAATTTCCATCTCTACCGGCGACTTACCGGGTTCTATTTTCAGAATTTTCATTTTCCTTCTCCCTCCTCCTTTAGCAGAATATCTACCACAGCACATAAGGCTGCTGCGATTCCGACAACAAAAATGCTCCAAATCTCTTTGGAAGTAGTATTTAGTTTTTCATTGGCTGTTCTCTCCCTTCTTTTTCATTTGCACTTAGGCGGTTCTTCTTTCCTGAAAGAATTTCATTGCAACTTCCCAAAGGATATCGCGGACGAAAATCAAAATCAGCTTCAGCATAGATGCTCCCCCCTTTCTTTTTTCATTAAATAAGCTTACCCTTCCGCTTTACGGGATAGTTATATCGTTTTTTCCCAAGAAAACAGAAAATTTTTCTTTTTTGTCATTGCCGTAAATTGTGAAGAATCCGCTTTATCCTATAAAAAATACATGATTTCAAAAGGAAGAAATAACACTTAACAACCTAATAAAATACAAAACAGAAAATACCGGAATCATAAAATCCAGGAGGGATAACTATGGGTAAAAAAGAGAGTATGATTTTTTTGATTTAGAAGATATGGAAATGGAAAACGACTGTCTCACCCCAAGGGAATGTATGAATTACCTCTATATCGGGAAATCAACCTTTTATAAGTTGGTAAACTCTGGAGAACTTCCCGCCTTTCGTATCGGAAAGCTATGGAGAGTCCCCAAAAGCGGTTTACAGGATTTCATTCGTAAGAATATGTAACAGGCAGATGGACAGATGGGCAAATAAAAATTAAATTTATGGAATTTTATAATAATATACACATAAAAATAGTTTTCAAATGCCCATCCGCCCATCTGCCCTTTCTTTATATCGCGCTTCCTTTTCTGTAAAGATATTGTATAATTAAGATAATCATGAAATGAGGAGGTAGAATGCTTTGAAAAAAATAAAGACTGCTATTCACTAAAGGAAGTTTGCATGGAGCTAAATATCCCTGCCGATTTAAGTTATAAGAGCAGCCGCGATCAGCTTCGTAAATATTTTGTTGATTTTCTTGGGCGATTGGGGATTCCTTCAGACTGCTTTAAAAACGACTCCAACAGATGGTGCTTTAATCGTGACGGAAAAGAATTGTTTATAGATTTTTGTAAGCATAGATCCGAAAAATATTCCGAAGAAAACAAAGATTTCGTTTATAGAAATCTTCGTAAAAAAATAACTCATGAAGAATGTATAGGAAAATATGCTTGGATTGCAGATTGCGTCTGTTCAAATTTACAATACAATATAATCCATAGTGAATCTCCAGAAGATTACCCAACCGAAGAAGATGTTTCCATTAAAATGGAAAATTTCTTCATGCATGCATTGCCTTCCATAGATAATCCTCTTAAATTACCCGGTATAATTTATTTATTAAACGCTATCAAGGAACAAAAAAATTTTCTTCTTTTCTCGAAGCTTACTAAAGATGTCCTTCATTCCGCACCAGAAGATATTAAATTTATAGCCGACCCGATACACTCTGAATTCTCTGCTATCTATTCTGATTTTTCAAAAAAAGAGATGCCGCAGTAAAAAAATGGGTCTACTATATTTCTCAATTTAAAGAGTACCTAGATACAGAACATCAAATACTTATGGATACCACTACTCCGGAAGAAGAAGAAACCATCGACGCTCTATTACAGCCAATTACTTCCGTGTATGATTTGTCTCCATCGAAAGAATATGCTCCTAAAAAGCTTAGCTTCCTCATATCCACAAAAAAGCTGGAGGAACTTTGCAAAAACTACTACCGAATCTCCCTTGTTCTAGAAGATATTTACTTAGAAAAGCAGAAAGAATATCCGCAGCTTGCTTCCTTATCACTACAGGAGTTCCTTGAAAAATTTTCCAAAAGACTAACCAGTGAAGAAATTTATAGAGAAGTATCCAAAAAAAATGCAGCTTTAGAAAAAAACAGTTAATTCGCTTTACATTCAAACACACCTTCTATAGAAATACAAGATACCTTAAAATATCCATCTGGACTCGCCGATGGATATTTTTATATAAATTTTTATTTTATCATAAGAATTTATTTTTCAAAAGAGTGTAAAAATATATTTTTTAGCGTGATTTTTTCATACTTTTTCTTTTATTATATTCCGCTTATACTAAGAGTATAAGCCGTCATCATCTGTACTTATAACATCTACATCTGCTTTGTCGTCTATTACAATATTCTTGCCGGCATATATTCCTCTATCCTTCACATTGATATCCACTTTGCCACCATCAATATATACAGTACCGAATTCATCTTTACTATTTTGGGACGCATATATTCCGTGAATATTGCTTTCTTCCGAACGGATGGTTACCGTTCCGCCGTTTATGGTAACATCGCCTTCTTTTGCACGCAAACCTGCCCTTGTAGCCCCGACAGATTGAAAATCAGAAATTTCAATCGTGCCGCTGTTTACAGCAATACCGCCTTCCGACTCAATTCCATCTTCCGTACCCTTAATTTTAAGTGTCCCTTCTCCGATGATATTGAGATTACCTTCGGATGCTATACCGTTATTTGCCGTAAATACGTTCGTGCCCTTTAATTCAATATCCAAATCCTCCTCGGACTTGAAAGCAATTGCAGTGAATCCAGGGCAGCTTATCTCAGCATTATCAAACACAAGCTTTGCATTTGTTCCATTTTCACCTTCTGTTGCAGGAGGAATTGCCGGAATAAAGGTAACTGTTCTGCCTCCTGCGGCGTATGTTGTTTCTTCCGTCGGCAACGGGTTATCAGTGTTGCCTAAAGTAAGCCCTGTTTTTGTTATATTTTTCGTTTCCCCATCATTTGCCTGCACCGCCACAGCATTGCTTCTCTGTTCCATAGTGTTCAGCTGTGGTGCTGTTTGTTCTTCTTCCTGCGGTTCTTCCTTTCCTTCTTCTTTTATTTCTTCCTTTTCTTCTTTTACTTCTTCCTTGGGTGCTTCCTGCGGCTCTATTTTTCCTTCTTCCTTGCCCTCTGCGGCACCCTCATTTACCTCCGCCGCTGCGTTTGTTTCCTCGGCAAGCGCCGACACAGGCGTAAGAGAAAGCGCCATTGTCACGCACACCAACTGACTGATTAGCTTTTTCTTCATAAAATTCCTTCCTTTTTGTAATAAAAAAATCGGCTTCCGCCGAAACCGATTTTTCTTCTTACATATTCTGCTTCAAGCAGGTTTTGATATCATCCTCGGGGTTGCTGACAGCACGCAAATCAAAGGTATCCACCAGATACTGCAGCACATTCGGGCTTAAAAATGCAGGCAGTGTCGGCCCCAGATAAATGCCCTTCACGCCAAGGCTCAAGAGTGCCAGCAAAACCGCCACCGCCTTCTGCTCATACCACGAAAGAATCATGGACAGCGGCAAGCCGTTCACATCCGTCCCAAAGGCATCTGCCAAAGCCGTTGCAATGCGGATGGCGGAATAGGCATCGTTGCACTGCCCCACATCAAGCAATCTCGGCAGACCTGCCACCTCGCCGAACTCCAGCTTATTAAATCTGTATTTGCCGCACGCCAAGGTTAAAATGATACAATCCTGCGGCACCTTTTTCGCAAATTTCGTATAATAATTTCGCCCCGGCCTTGCGCCGTCACAGCCGCCAATCAAAAAGAAATGTCTGAGCTTTCCGCTCTTGACCGCCTCCACGATTTTATCGGCATAGCCTAATGTGGCATGATGCCCGAAGCCGACCAAAATTTCATGTGCCTCCTCATCCTCGGGATAGCCGCCCAATTCCAACGCCTGCGCAATGATTTCGCTGAAATCCTTCTCGCCGTTTTCCTTCTTGCCGATATATTTCACGCCCTTCCAGCCGACCACATTCGTGCTGTAAATACGGTCCTTGTAGCTTTCTCTCGGGCGCATCAGGCAGTTGGTTGTCATCAAAATACACCCCGGCAGATTGTCGAACTGCTTTTGCTGATCCTGCCACGCACCGCCGAAATTCCCGACCAAGTGCGGATATTTTTTCAAGCCCTCGTAGCCATGGCAGGGCAGCATTTCCCCATGCGTATAAATATTGATGCCCTTGCCCTTCGTCTGCTCCAAAAGCATTTCCAAGTCCTTCAAATCATGCCCGGAAACCACGATAAACGGACCTTTCTTCATGTGAACATCAACGGTATGCGGAGAAGGATTGCCGTAAACCTCGGTGTTTGCCTCGTCCAGCTTCTGCATAACGGCAATCGCCATCTCGCCTGTGCGCATCGTCAAGCGAATCAGCTCCTCTACCGTCAGGTTATCATCCGTAATTGCCTCCAATGCCTCGATATAGAAATTGTCCACCTCGTCACTGTAATACCCCAGCTCCCTCGCCTGATGTCCGTAGGCACTGATGCCCTTCAAGCCATACAGCACCGTCTGCCGCAAGGAGCGGATATCGGGATCTAAATCCTCATACATAATGCCTGCCATGGGTGCATCCTTGAGCATTTCGGTTTTGGTTTCGGGGAGGGTATAGGTAACGTGTGCCGTATGATTGTCAATCTCCCCTGTCATGCCTTTCAGCGTATCCTTGATTTCCTGCGATTCCTTCAGCAGCTCCACATGAACCGCCTCATCAAAGTTTACATTCGTCAGCGTGGTAAACAGCACATTTTCGATAAAGCGAATCACGCTTTTGTCAATCTTCTTCCCCTGCGCAAGCAACGCCTTGCCGTAACAGCTGATACCCTTAATTTGAAAAATCAGCAAATCCTGCAAATTGGCAACCTCCGCCGTTTTTCCGCAAACGCCCAGCTTCGTACAGCCCTTACCATTTGCCGTCTGCTCGCATTGATAGCAAAACATTTCATAGCCTAAATCCATATTGTTGCTCATAAATCAACCGTCCCTTCTTTTCCTTTTGCAAGCTAGTGTTTCCCAACAAATGGAGATTATACGCAAACCGAAGCAGGAATCCGCCTGTTAAAATAATATACAAATTTTTTCCAATCCTACTTTAGTAGGATATACAAAAAGAATTTTTCCTGCTATAACGAATGTGAAATCACAATTAGAATTTTATGATTTTCACGGAAAAGGAGGAACGAGATGGGAAGACACACTTTTACCCAAAAATTCCTGCCTCTGGCGCTGGCGGCGGCAATGGCTGTGCCCGCTGCGCCTGCAATGGCGGCAACCAATGATATTTCGGGGCATTGGGCGGAGAAGGTCATGGCTGAGTGGCAGGAAAAGGGCTTGATGAAGGGCTACAGCGACGGCTCCCTCAAGCCAAACAACAGCATTACCCGTGCGGAATTTATCACTCTGCTGAACAACGCAAAGGGCTTGACTGCCGAAAGCAAAAGTAACACTGACAGGCGCAGGCAAAATCAATCAGCCGAACGTGGCGGCAAGCGGCGTAATGCTGGATAGCAGCCTAAGCGTGAAAAAGACGGTAACCGCCACAGGGGTAAAAGCGCCCACCATCACAGGCGGCAGCAGTGGTGGCGGCGGCGGCACAGCATCCACACCGAAGATTGCAATCAACGGTTTGAAGAACCCCATCGGTGAGATTCAGGTGAATGTCGGCGACCTCAAGGACGAGACAGAGGCGAAAAAATCCCTGCCGAGCATGGTAACGCTGTTGGTGGATAACAAGGAAATCAAGGATGTTACGGCGAAAATCGGCGATTGGAAAATCAAAAATGGTGCCTTCGATGGAAATACCGCGGGCAGCTATACCTTTGTCGGGACGGTAAAAATCCCCGACGGCTATGCCTACAGCAACGGCACACTGACCGCAAAAGCCACCATTACGGTTGTGGCAAACAATGCAACGAAGAAACAACTGACAACGGACGCCAGAATAGAGTCGTACACTGAAATTGACAAGGAAATAAAAGCAGACAGCACTTAATGCGGCATGGGTGCAGTTGGATAGAACCATAAATTCGGAAGCCGAGGCACTGGCGAATCCGGACAAAATCTATCTGCTGCCGACAAACGACGACGAAAGGAATGTTTCTCAAGGGGTAGAATATGTGCAGGAAACCGTACAGCTGACCGTTACGGCACTAAATTATACGGATTCCAACAGTAGCACGGTGAACTTGGGCCAAGAGGTTGCGACTTACACCTGCACAGTCGGGACCCGGTCAGCAAAGCAGACGAATTACCCACACTGCTTACCTCCGGCAAAGATAAAGCTAATGTCTATATTCGCCTGAAAGGCACGGGAACCGCTTCTGTGATTACAGTGTCCGATGAAGCAGACATAAGCGCGGAAGAGACCGTCAATTCTAGCAATTCCGGATTGTTTCAAGATTCTATCTCCGTGGGATCAGCCACTACGGAAACAGATACCACTCCACCAAATTTTGTTGTATTTTTAGGCATGACAGTCACATCGGAACAGCTTCCTGCGGTTGCGGTGAATAGCTTCGATAGAGAGGAAAAGAACCCCCACAAAACAACCTCAGTGACATTTACCATCCCGTCCGACAAAGTTTCCCTCACGAATGAGAGAAAAACAGCCGGCTGGTATATCCCGCAGGGTGGCTTGAAGCTGACAGCGGAGGATGTGCGGGTGTACCAACCCAAGGTTCTTGCCGAAAAAGCTAGCGTTGCGGATACAACAGTGACAGTGCCGCTCCAAGTTCTGTTTCTGAATGAGGGTAAGACTCTGAATGTGGCTCTTGTACCGACGAGCACAACATCCTACGACGGCAGAGACAATAATGCAATTTCCGGCACAGATATGCGCAATACGGAAAGTAAAGAGCAGCATTACTACTTCGCCCTATCCGGCAGCCAAAAGTACGAGTACCGTATACCCATCAGGTGCTATACGGCAACATTCGACAATGTCACAGCAGGTACCTATGCTGTTTGGGTTCAGGTTGATGACACGGATACGTGGGTCAAGGTAGGGGATAGCATAACTGTCGGCAATACGGCAGGCGGGGATTCCGATAACACCGGGAATCCTACCACCGAATAATCGCAAAATTCAAAAAGGCAAGGGAATCCTTTGATTCCCCTGCCTTTTTCTTTGCACTTACGCCATCGCAACAGAGCAAAAAGCGCGCAGCACCTACGAATATCTCATCGACCTGACGGATGACCCCGATGTGCTCGCGCCACTGCGCTTCCTGCGAGAACGAGAAATCGTGCATTTCCAGCGTTTCGGGGAAGCTCTGGACTACGCCAGAGATTATCTGAAGCAGCAGCATTATTTCTTCATGCAGAAAAACGGCTGCAACAGCTGACAAATCATAGACACCGATAAATCGGTGATATGCACTGCATTCCTATTTCAGGCAGCCGTTAAAGGTGTGTCTTATTCTGCCGGCATAAAAAAAGACCATCGATTTCTCGATGGTCTTTTCCGCAATTACTGCGGATGACAGGACTTGAACCTGCACGGGCGCAATGCCCACTAGAACCTGAATCTAGCGCGTCTGCCAGTTCCGCCACATCCGCACATCTCAGTGCGCTTGATTATAATACCGCACCGAAACACTTTTGTCAACACATTTTTTATATTTTTTTCATTTTTCTCTTTTACAGGAACAACGGCACCAAAATCGGCACCAGAAGCGTACACACAATGCCGTTCACAAAGGCAAGCACGGCAATCGTGCCATTCGTGTTCTTGCTGATAATGCCCAAGGTGGTATCCATAGAGGTTGCCCCTGCCGGCGCAATGGCGCAATAATAATTCAAGTGGCTTGCCACAAATGGCACAATGACAAACGTCAGCATTTCACGAAGCACATTTGCCAAAAACGCAATCGTGCCGCCGACGGGGTTGCCTGCCTCCGTAATCAGCACGCCCGAAAGGCTATACCAGCCCAAGCCTGCGGAAATCGCCAAGCCCTCCTTTGCAGGCAGGGAAAGCAAAAAGGCGGTCACCGCGCCGCCGCAAAGGGAGCCGAGCGCAACCCCGAACGGAATCAGCAAAATCCGAAAGCCCAATTCCCTGATGCGTGTGAAAACGGCCTTATTCAGCCCCGTATCAATCCCAACGGAAAACAAAAGGAGCAGCAGCATATAGGTGGAGATGCTATCCAGAAAGCCGCTTACATCCGCAGGCATCAGGTATCCTGCCCCAACGCCAAGCACCAGAACAATCAAAATCACAAGGCTCATTTCTTCCCCTCCTTTTCCAAAAACAGCGTGGAAAGAATATAAACCACAGCAATACTGCCGATTGCCGTCATCACAGCAAACAGCAGTGCCTTGCCGCCCAAAATCGGCAGGCTTCTGACCACCTCGCCATTTCTGCCGATACTCACGCCCATGCAGAAAATCAAAAGCAGCAGCCAAACCGTCTGCAATCTGCTATTCCAACGGATTCCCCTCTCTCGTATCCAACCTTGATAGCCAATCAAAACCCCCAATCCGATTGCCAAAAAGATATCTCTCATATTTCATCCCTCCAAAAGCTGCCCCTACGCAAAGCGCAGAGGCAGTAAGCTTACAGAACTTATTTTTTTAGCATATCCCGTTTAGGATAATTTTTCACGGATTGCATCAATGCTTTCATCCTCAATGTATTCATCATAGGTCATCTGTCTGTCGATGATGCCGCCCGGCAGAATTTCAATAATTCTGTCTGCAATGGTCTGCACAAACTGATGGTCATGGGAATCAAACAGCAGTGTCCCCTTATACTCCGTCAGCCCCTCATTCAGTGCTGTAATGGATTCCAGATCCAAATGGTTGGTAGGCTCATCCAGAATCATCACATTTGCGCCGCTCATCATCATCTTGCAAAGCATACATCTTACCTTCTCACCACCGGAAAGCACACCGGCCTCCTTCAGCGCTTCCTCGCCGCTGAACAGCATTCTGCCCAGCCAGCCGCGAATATCGGAATCGTATTGCTCGCCTTCCTTTGCAAAGGGACGCAGCCATTCAATCAGGCTGTCCTTGTTGCCCTCAAAATATTCTGTGTTATCCTTCGGAAAATATGCGGTTTTTGTGGTAATTCCCCATTTAAAGCTGCCCTCATCCGGCTCCAGCTCGCCCATCAGAATCTGGAACAGCGTGGTTCTTGCGATTTCATCCTTGCCGACAAAGGCAACCTTTTCATGCGGGCGAATCATAAAGCTAACATCATTCAGCACCTTCTTGCCGTCAATGGTTTTGGAAATCCCATCCACCAAAAGCACATCATTGCCGACCTCTCTGTCCTGCTTAAAGCTACAGAAGGGATATCTGCGGCTGGAAGGCTTAATGGTATCCATCTGCAGGTTATCCAGCAACTTCTTTCTGGAGGTTGCCTGCTTCGCCTTGGAGGCATTCGCACTAAAGCGCTGGATGAAGTCCTGCAGTTCCTTAATCTTCTGCTCCACGCGCTTATTCTGATCCTTCAGCTGACGCTGTGTCATCTGGGTATAGCTGTACCAGAAATCATAGTTGCCGACAAACATGGTAATCTTGCCATAATCGATATCCGCGATATTTGTGCAGACCTTATTCAGGAAATGACGGTCATGGGAAACTACGATAACCGTATTTTCAAAGTTCATCAGGAAATCCTCCAGCCATTTAATCGCATGGATATCCAGATGGTTGGTAGGCTCGTCCAGAAGCAGAATATCGGGATTACCGAACAAAGCCTGTGCCAGAAGCACCTTCACCTTCTGTCCGCCTGTCAGCTCCTTCATCTTCGCATAATGGAATTCATTTGTAACCCCCAGACCATTCAGCAGCATTTCCGCATTGGATTCCGCAGCCCAGCCGTCCAGCTCCGCAAATTCGCCCTCCAGCTCTGCCGCCTTAATGCCGTCCTCGTCTGTGAAGTCCTCCTTCATATAGAGCGCATCCTTCTCTTTACGGATATCATACAGTCTTTTGTGCCCATATAATACGCACTCTACCACATCAAACTCATCAAACAGGAAATGGTCCTGCTTCAGAACTGCCATTCTTTCCCCGGGGGTGATGAATACAGAGCCCTTGTTGGGTTCCAGCTCCCCTGCAAGAATTTTCAGAAATGTGGACTTACCGGCACCGTTGGCACCAATCAGTCCATAACAGTTGCCCTTTGTGAAATTGATATTCACATCGTTGAAAAGTACTCTGCCGCCATATTGGAGGCTGACACCCTGTGCAGCGATCATGTTTTTCTCTCCTTTTTCTCATTCCATTTTTTATTACGCTACGGCACTTTCGCCGCCATGTTCAAAAAATAAACTAAATTTGATTATAACATGAATATCATGCAAAATAAAAGCCCTATTTCCCATAAAATCCACTGAAATCAAAGAAAAACCCGCCCTGCGCCATGCAAAACGGGTTTTTGTTGTCTCTTATTTCTTATTCATCGGATTCCAACATGGAAATCTCTCTTTCATAATTGATAGCACTGCTCTTGACCTCATCCGGAATCTCTCCCGCCTTCACATTGCCCAACTGTGTCAGTTCGGAGGAAATGCGGTAGGTTTGCACGGTGATACCACTGCTTTCATTATCACTGCTCAGCTCCGAAAGCACATTATTCGTGACCTTTTCCAAGGCCTGCGCCAAATCTATCTCATAGGAAATCGGCGCGCCTGTTTTTTTGTCCAGCACAAAGGTAACAGGCACATCCCCTGTACCCTTGAAATAAACCTCAGAAAGGCTGCTCATGCCTGCAATCTGGAAGAAACGTCCTGCCGCCTCCACATCATACAGCTTTTCCGCAGGGATATCCGCGGAAATGACAGCCTTGCCGCCGTTCTCCTGCATGGTGCAGTTTTCCGCCGCCGCAAGCAGGGTTTTCATGTTCTCCGCCGCGTTGTAAATCTGCACGCTGTTCATGGCATCGGTTTTCTGCAAGGTCATTTCCGTCCATTGTCCATCATAATTCATGTATTGATTCACGCCATCCTTGTTCTTTTCCGCTTCGCCCTTTTGCAGGTAAAGAATGTACCTCTGGCTGCCATTATCAAAGCCCATATCCGTATCCACTTTCATATAAAGCGGCTCCTTCACGAAGGTTACTGTCCCCCTCGTAGTCATGCTGCCCCTTCCTGCGTTGTTCATTGCAATCGTGGCATCAAAATTTGCCGTAAAGCTGTCCTGTCCTACAAGTGCCGTTTTTGCCGCCTGCACATATTCCTCCGCAGAGCCGAGCGCCACCTCCTGCGTACCTGCGCCACAGCCGGATAAAACCAGACAGACAATAATAAAAGTCATACCCAATCCTCTGCTTTTTCTTTGTTTCTTCATAGGGATTCCTCCTTCATGCCTTCGCGCCGCAGCCCGACAAAAGGCAACAGAACACCGCTTTTCTCAATCCGATTGTAGCGTAAATCTCCACTCATTGCAAGTAAGTTCCCCTTTTCTTCATAAAATTCTAAGAAAATTGTAAGAATTGAGGGATAATTCTCCACTTCACAGATACTGATATCTCCTTCGCAGGGCAGAGAAAGCACCTATGGTAATCAGGATGGAGGCAAGCTCCGCCACCGTGATGGCGCACCAGATGCCATCCACGCCAAAGAAAACAGGCAGAATCAGAATTGCCGCTACCTCAAATACCACTGTCCGCAGGAAGGAAATTGCCGCGGAAACCACGCCGTTATTCAGCGCGGTAAAGAAGGACGAACCATAAATATTAAAGCCGCACAGCAGGAAGGAAATCGCATACAGATGGAAGCCGCGCACCGTCAGCCGGTACAACTCCGCATCATAGCCGACAAACAGCCCGGAAAGCACACCGGCAAATACCGTTGCAATCAGGAACAGCGAAATCCCCGTTCCCAGAATCAGCTTCAGGCTCTTTTTCAGCACATTCTGCAATTCCTCCGTCCGTCTCGCGCCGTAGTTGAAGGCAACAATAGGTGCAGAACCATAGGCATAGCCAAGGAAGATTGCAATGAAAATAAAGTTGACATACATAATCACGCCATACGCCGCAACGCCGTTTTCCCCTGCAAATTTCATAAGCTGCAGGTTATACAGCATCCCCACAAGAGACATGGAAACATTCGACACCAGCTCGGAGGAGCCATTCGTACAGGCATGAAATAATGCACCGCCCATCAGCCTTGTTTTCACAAGAGAAAGCTTGCTGCTGTTTTTCCTTGCAAAATAAACAAAGGGAACCAGACCGCCGACACACTGCCCCAATGCCGTTGCTGCCGCAGCACCTGCCACGCCCCAGCCAAGCACCGCAATGAACAACGCATCCAGAACCATATTCGTGACCCCTGCGGCAATCGTTACAATTAAGCCAAGCTGCGGCTTTTCCGCTGCAATCAGAAAGTTCTGGAACATATTCTGGAGCATATAGAAGGGAATCCCCAGCAGCACAATGCGTCCATAAATCATACAGTGGCGCAGCATGGCATCATCCGCGCCCATTTTTATCACAATCCCTTTCAGCACTGCAATACCGAAAATCGTCAGAAGGACACCTAAGCCCAGTGCAAAATAAATCAGCATGGAAAAAATCCGATTTGCCTCCTCCTGCCTGCCTTCCCCCAATGTTTTCGCCACAAGGGCAGTACCGCCTGTCCCCAGCATAAAGCCGAACGCCCCCAGAATCATGGTAAAGGGAATCACCAGATTGACTGCCGCAAAGGGTGTTTTCCCAACGAAATTGGAAACAAACAGCCCATCGACCACGCCATAAATCGAGGTCAGAATCATCATGGCAACAGAAGGGATGACAAACCGAATCAGCCTGCGATAGGTAAAATGATCCGATAATTGGATATTCATACGTCTTCTCTCCTTTTCAAATCCTTTGTTTTCTCCTTCAATTCCGATAAGTATTTTTGTGTCAGCGCAAGATAAAGAGAAAGCTCCTCCTCTGTCCAGCCGCTGTAAATCTCATTTTCAATCGCAATAATCTGCATTGCCGTTTGGCGCACCAGCCTTTCCCCTTCCTCTGTCAGAAAAACCTGCTTTTTTCTGCCGCCGATGGTCTCCAAACGCAGAACTCCCTCCTGCTCCAATTTCCGCAGGGCAGAATTGATGGTCTGCTTACTGATGCCCGAAAAGCTGACAATATCGCTCAAAAGGCAGGGCACCCCCAAATTGCAGATGGCATATAAAATCCGCTCCGCACTGTCGCTCAAGCCCAGCTTCCACGCCGTTTCATGGTAAACCGCATCTATCTCCGCCAATAGCTGATTAAATTTTCTCAGTTCCTTTCCCGCTCCGAAAAATCCCATTTCACACCTCCTTAGTACGATTTCATACTTGCGTATTATAGCACGATTTCGTACCAATGTCAACAAAAACATAAAAAAAGCCCTTGCCAAGGGTTTCCCCAAAGCAAAGGCTGAAAAAAATTTTTATTCTGTTTCTTTTCCGGCAATATGCCGGATAACCTCCCCTGCCAGAACCATCCCTGCTACAGGCGGCACAAAGGAAAGACTTCCGGGAATCTGTCGTTTGCCCGTCTCCTGCGATTCTGCCGGCTTTTGGGGCAGCTCCTTGGAATAGACCACCTTCACGCCACGAATGCCACGCACCTTCAATTCCTTCCGCATCACCTTCGCCAGCGGACAGACGCTTGTTTTGGAAATATCCGCCACCTCAAAACGGGTCGGGTCAAATTTATTTCCTGTCCCCATGGAGCTGATAACCTCTGCCCCCGCTTTTTTCGCTTCTTCTATCAAAATCAGCTTGGAGGTCACCGTATCAATCGCATCCACAATATAATCATACGAAGCAAAATCCAGCAAATCCCTGTTTTCCGCACCGTAAACCACAGGATATTCCACCACCTCGGTCTCCGGCAGAATCTCATGAATTCGCTCTGCCATGACAGACGTTTTCCTTCTGCCAATCGTTTTCTGCGTTGCAATCAGCTGACGATTGATATTTGTCAGGCTTACCACATCTCCATCCACAAGGGCAAGGTGTCCCACGCCGCCTCTTGCCAGTGCCTCTGCCGCAAAGGAGCCGACTCCACCAATGCCAAACACTGCCACGCGCGCCTTTCTCAGTTTTTCTATGCCTTCCTTTCCCAGAAGCAGCTCCGCTCTGGAAAATTCATTCAATTCGCTCATAGCATTCCTCTCATTCCTTTGGTTCTCTCATCTCCTTGGGCAGCTTTTCCCAAGGCAGCCGCTCATACAAACGGAAAATCTTTCGCACAATGCTGTCGCCGCCATGCCCCTTTAACTGCCGCTTCGCCGCCGCCTTTGCTTCCGCTTCGGCATCCGCGGTTGCATAGGAAAGCTGTGCAGAGGTCAGCATGGAAAGATCGTTTCGGTTGCTGCCAAAGGCAACACATTTCTTTTGCGGAATTTCCTCCATCAGCCGCTCCAGCATATATTTCTTCGTTGCATTTTTATGATAAATCTTCAAATGACAGTATGTCTCCGGCGTTTCCGATTTATCCCGCAGGAAAAGCAGCTCCTTCTCTGTGTCCATTTCTCTCAGCTCTGCCTCCAGTGCATCCGCATCCGTATCCTGCAGCACCAGCAGGATATACACCACAACACCATCCTCCGGCATTTCGCCATAAATATAATTGCGGTAAGGCGATCGGCGGTTAGAAAGATACAATTCTCGTTCCACCTCATTTTTAAATTCGCCAAAATAAATCAGAAGCACATTTTGCCAAACCACGTTCAGGAAATAATGATACTCCTTCTCCTTCACGAGGGTGCAGATTCTGTCCACCCATCCCTTCGGCAGTCCGCTTGTTGCACGGTATCGCTTATCCTTCACATCATACAGCACCGCCCCATCCATCGCGATAACAGGCAGGCGCAAATCAAGCCCCTTTAAATCCGCCATCAGCGAAGCGGGTGTACGCTCTGTCGCAATGGTAAACGGCAGACCATCCTGCAAAAGCTGATTCAGCTCAAAGGAGACATAGGGCGAAATACCGTTTTTCTCATCGTATAATGCCCCATCAAAGCCCGTCACAAAAAGATAGTTCTCTGTCCTTTTCCGTGGCAGATGCAGATTATTGACCCCCAGAGAAACCAGAATCCCGATAATCGTTTCAACAGAACGATTGATTGCCCCCTCCAGCGGCGTATACCCCACATTAGAGAGGCAGACACTCAGCAGTACAATCCCTGCCAGCGCAGAAGCACCCGTGCGCTTCAATAAAACCGTCACATACATCACAGGAATGACTGCAAAGGAAATCACCAGATATCGCAGGATACGCACCTGATAGGGAATATATTGAATCAGATACAGCACCAGAAGAGCAAAGACCGCCCCAAGCAGTGTGCCGATAATACGGTTTATGGAAACCTGTATGCTGTTTTCCGCATAGGGCTGCATACAGATAATCGCGGCAATCGTAGAAAAAATCGGTACGCCTTCCTCTCCGCGCAGAACATAAAGAAAAAAGCAGATGGCAACCGCCAATGCTGTTTTCACCATACGCATACCGACTCTCGGAATATTTGCAACCATAGGATTTCACTCCTTTTCGCTGTTCTTATTGGCAAAGTATAGAGGAAATCCCTTCTTTCTGTCAAGCTATCTGCCAAAAAAACACAGGAAAATGCTTATTTTACACGGTTTCTCCCTCACATAACAAAAAACGCAGAATTTTCATCTGCGCTTTTTTTATAAATATGCCGTACCCTCTGCCACGATAGCAACACTGCCCGTAATTTCAATTTTCGTAACCGCTCCATTCTGATAAGAAACCGTTGCGTGCATCACGCCGCCGGGCTGCTTGAGGGAAACGGTAATATCCTTTCTCTCCCTTGCCGCCAGATATGCCCCGACAGCAGAGGTTCCGCTGCCGCAGCCTCTTTCCCAGATGAGACTGACATCCTCCACCGCAACCAGCGGTTTCAGGCTTTTCTCCTTCTCATCAAACAACAGAAGCCCAAACACAGGCGGCAGTTCCTTCGCCCAGACCCTTGCCGCGTGTTCTGCCTTTTTTGCCGCATTCTCGCCCCAAAGGGACACAGGGACGAGGATATGCGTAATGCCTGCGAAAACAACTGCGGTCAGCTCGATTCTTTCGCCATCCAGCGTAAATGCTCTCGTTTCAATGCACTGCGGCAGGGGCATTGCCACCCTGCCAAGAAAGCGATGCTCCGCTTCTCGTTCTATTTCGCAGCGAACAAGCTCCTCCGCACCGGAAACCTCAAGCGTAATTTCCGTTTTTTCGCCAATCAGCAGATTTTTCTTCTTCGCCAGCCACGCCGCCAGAGAAAGGCTGGCATTGCCGCAAAATTCCCCTGCCATCATTTGCAGACGTTTTTCTGCCGCGGGATTTTCCGCTTCCTCGATATAGCCTGCCTGCTCGGCGTATACACTACCATAGGCAATCAGCCTTTCTGCCACAGCAAGCTGCTTCTCTCTTGCTACAGGCGTTTCGATGAGCAGCGTCATATTTTCCGTAGGGCTTGCTTTGATGAATTTCACTTCCATCCGACCACTTCCTTACTGCTGGAAACGGCTCAGGAAGGCTTTGGTACGTTCCTGCCGAGGATGATTGATGACCTGTTCGGGTTCGCCCTCCTCCACAATCACGCCGCCATCCATAAAAATAATATAATCGGAAACATCCCTTGCAAAGGACATTTCATGTGTCACGATTACCATTGTCATGTGTTCCGCCGCCAAGTCCTTGATAACCTTCAGAATTTCGCCCGTCAGCTCAGGGTCAAGCGCGGAGGTCGGCTCGTCAAAGAAAAGAATCTTCGGCTTCATTGCCAATGCACGTGCGATAGAAACACGCTGCTGCTGTCCGCCCGAAAGCTCACAGGGGTAAGCGTTTTCCTTGTCCGCCAGTCCCATTTTTTTCAGCAGCTCCCTTGCCTCGGCATAAATTTCCTCTTTTTTGCGCTTGCCGATCAGAATCGGCGGTTCGGTGATATTTTTCATGACGGAATAATGGGGAAACAGATTAAAATTCTGGAACACCAGACCGAAATGCTTTTTGATGCCCTGCAGGGTTTCCTTTGCGGCATAAACCGCCTTGCCCTGTGCGTCCGCCTTTGCGGCATAGTCTCCCAAATAAATCAAATCGCCGCCGTCCATGGTTTCCAGCATGGTTGCACAGCGCAGAAGGGTTGATTTCCCTGAGCCGGAAGGCCCAATGATAGACACAACCTGTCCTTCTGTTACAGACAGAGAAATATCCTTCAGCACTTCGTTTTCCCCGAAGCTTTTATTGCAGTGCTTAATTTCCAATACCTTATTCATTGTATGCCCTCCTTTCTTAATGGTAATAGCTCAGTTTCTTTTCAATGCGTTCCATTGCGAATGCAACCACAGCATTGAAGATGAAATAGAACACACCCGCAACGAACAGGGGCATAATACTTGTTCTTGCAGATGCAATCTGTTTTGCTACGGTGAACATTTCCTCATACGCCAGTACAAACGCCAGAGAGGTATCCTTTACCAGTGTGATAACCTCATTCGTCACAGGAGGCAGTACGCGCTTCACCATCTGCGGGAAAATGATGCGGAAAAAGGTCTGGTTTTTATTATACCCCAGAACGGATGCCGCCTCATATTGTCCCTTGGGGATGGATTCGATACCGGAACGGTAAATTTCCGCAAAATATGCCGCATAGTTAATGGAAAAGCCGATGATAATCGCAGCGAAGCGGTACCATCTGGGCAAAGAAATACGGAACAGATAATAAGGTGCAAAATTCACCACCAGAAGCTGCAGCATCAGAGGCGTGCCGCGCAGAATGGCAATGAAAACCTTAATGACTGCCTGTAAGGGCTTTATTTTTGACATACGCCCGAAGGCAACCAGAAGCCCCAGAGGCATGGAAAACAGCAGTGTCAGCACAAAAATCATCAGGGAGGAGCCCATGCCGCTTACCAGCTGCTGTGCAATAATCGCAAAATTCATAGTAAATTTCCTTTCTTAACCGTAAAATGCAGGAATCCGAGAAATTCCTAAAACGCAGGAAAGGCGGCAGGAGCTTTCCCACCGTCTTTCCCAGCTTTTTTCATAACTGTCTCTTTCTTATTTTCCCAGGCAAAGCATCTGATCCAGATTGTAATCCTTATACTTTGCTGCGATTTCTGCCAGAGTACCGTCCTCTGCCATTTCGTCCAGTGTTGCCTGTACCTGATCTCTCAGTTCTTCATTGCCCTTCTTGAAGCCGATTGCATACTGCTCTGTGGAGAGGGGCTCTTCCAACATTCTGAATTTATCTGCCTTTGTTGTCAGCTGATACTGTGCTACGCCGATATCTACCGCGATGGCATCATTTGTGCCTGCCTCCAGATTCATGAATGCTGTGTTGTAATCTGCGATTTCATCCAGAGATGCGAAGGAATTTACTACATCTGCCTTGGATTCATCCTGCAAAGCGGAAAGTGCGGAGGAGCCTGCCTGTGTAATAACGTGCTTGCCTGCCAGATCAGCCTCTGTCTGAATATCGGAATCCGCTCTTACAACATATACGATGCTGTTGTCAACATAGGGCTTGGAGAAGGTGTATTCATCCTCTCTGCCTGTCATGGTGAAGCCGTTCCAGATACAGTCGATTGCACCGCTGTTCAGTTCCATATCCTTTGCATCCCAGTCGATGGGCTGCTTTACCAGCTCCCAGCCGTTTCTTTCGCAGACCTCAGCAGCCAGATCCAGATCAAAGCCGGCATAATCGCCGCTCTCTGTTCTGTAGCCATAAGGAGGATATTCCGCATCGAAGCCTACAGTGAAGGTCTTTGCGCTGTCAGAGCCGCCGCAGCCTGCCAGAACAGACGCACTCATAACCATTGTCAAAAACAGTGCCAAATACTTTTTCATACGTTATCGTCCCCTTTTTCATATCGTTTTTTCGTTCCTGTGGAGCGCCGCTCCTTTGTTCTTCATCATAGTATCACATTACCACGCTAAAGTAAAGCAAAAGAATCTGCTTTTTCTTCCTTATTTTTTATGCAAAATACACAAGTCCTTTCGTGTCCTGTGTGCAGTGCCTGCCACCTCTTTCTCCCATCCACCTGTACGCCGAGTTTTTGTCGATTTTTCAGGTTTTTTTGCGATTTTCTATTGACAAACGCGAAAAAAGGTATATAGTGTAGGTATAAAAATAATACAATCAATATCAGTAAAAGATGCAGCCGTAGTCGACAGCATCTCAAACGATAATAGCAAACCCATCGAAAGGTGGCGACGCAAAGCTATAGGGCCTTACCCCTTGAAAAAGGGCTGGCAGCCAGTTACCGAAAGGAGATTCCGTATGAAACGGCTTTTTTCTTGTGTTTGCACATTTGTTGCAGCCTTTATTTTAATGTCTATGACAGGCGTGGTAACAGCCAGCGCTTCTACAGGTTCTATTGATACTTCCCATGCAAAAGATGGTTTTGTTACCGTAAATTACACTTCCGATTCCAAATTGAAGGTCGGCATCCAGTACGGTGACAATAAGACCTCCTATAAAAACTGCCCTAGCGGCAAAACTGCAGAGTTCTCTCTGGATCAGGGCAATGGCACATACACCATTACCGTATGTGAAAACATTTCCGGTACAACCTATCAGGTTGTCAGCAGAGAAACCGTAAATGCAAAAATCAAAAACGAATATGCTCCCTACCTTATCTCCACCGCAGATGTTCAGTTTGCAGCAGGCGATGCAGTCAGCCAAAAGGCGGCTGAAATCTGCAAGGGCGCAGCAACCGATGCAGAAAAGGTAACCGCAATCTACAACTACATTGCAGGGCATTACACCTACGATGCAAAGCTTGCAGATGAAATCACATCCGGCAAGGTAAGCAAATATATCCCTGACATAAACGCTACGCTGAACAGTAGCAAGGGCATCTGCTATGACCTGTCTTCCCTGTTTGCAGCTATGTGCCGCAGCCAGAGCATCCCTTGCTCCTTGACAAAGGGCTATGCCGGCAGAAGCTACCATGCTTGGAACAAGGTAAACGTAGACGGTGCTTGGTATCAGATTGATTTGACCTATGCCGTAACAGAGCGTGTGCTGAACGCAAGCAGCCTGTCCGATTGCGTATCTCCTTTGCACTACACACAGCAGAGTGATTCTCTCGCAATCGCAGCATAACAGATTGTAATAAAGAAAAAAACACATAGCAGGAAGTCTTTTCTTCGCTATATGTTTCCTATAACAAAACCATTTCTACATTATTTATATAGAAACGGATTTCATTTTATCGGTTTTATTTTGAGATATCCTACGTTATAAAAACAGGTGCTTATAGCGTATGTATCTATAAATGCTTCACACAACTTTATCTGTGCGGCTCATTGTTGGGCGTATGTACAGACAAAGGCACAGCCGGCGAAAGCCGGTGTCGCAAAGCCAAAGGGCCTAAACGGAAATTTTTCCGCATGGCAGCCGGTTGCCAAACACATATCGTCCTGCTTCTATGGCTACCACAAGACAAGAAGGAGGATTATTTTCTAATGGCAAAAGAACAAAAGAAGGGCAAACGCTTTCTGCCCTGGCTGATGGTACTGAGCATGATGCTCTCCCTCGCGCCGGTAAATGCGTTTGCGGAAGAATCAAACGACAGCACATCTGAATCCTACTGTCCCGATTCCGAAAGCACAACTGAAAGCTCCGACGAAAGCTCTGACAACAGCTCTGAGGTATCCGAAGGCAATGATGCCGCAGAGGAGTCTTCCGAGGACAAAACCACTGATGCTCCGGAGGAAACCGAAGCAGCTTCTGAAGATGAAACAGATGCAGCATTTGATGCAGCATTTTCTGTTGAAGCAAAAGCGGAAGCACCTGCAACAGAAGAAAGCATCAGCACAGGCTCTGCCGTATCCGAAAAGGCAGTTGTTTTTGCAGAGGAATCCGCAACACCCCCTGCTGAGGATGTAACCTATTACCCCGTTTATGTGTATGCCTACTTTGCAAATAACGGTATTCCTCTCAACAGAAGGGATAACCACCCTGCAACAGTTGTAACAAGCGGCGTAAGGCAGGAAATCTCCTGGAATGAGGATGCTTCTCGGGGTTGGTATTACATCACCTTCGGCGAAGTCGAAAAAGGCACAACTGTTGCTCCTGTAAAAGGCGCATCCACAAAATTCACTGGTGATTTGAGTAAAATGGATGACTTCACAGGCATTGGCAATGCAAAGGATAACGGCTTCAAATGGTCTGATGTAACTCGTTGGGGTAATTTAGGCGGCAACACCGGCGCAACAGGCTTCCACAATAGTGTTTCTTGGCATCTGGATGGTCAGATTGATGTTCATGCAGTAACCTACGCTCCAAACGGCGAAGGCGTTTCCAATCTGCCCGCAAGCAGTGCGGATAACCGTGTATACTATCGCGGTACCTACACGGTTGCAGCAGAAGAACCCGAACGCGAAGGCTATACCTTCAAGGGCTGGAAACAGGATGGCAGCGAAACACTCCTTCACGCAGACGACCACATCACTTTAACCGGTGATGCAACACTGACTGCCGAATGGGAGAAAAACGCATCTGATTCTTCCGAAACACCTCGCTACCCCGTTTATGTTTACGCTCGTTTCATAAACGGTGAAACGCACCTCAGCGGTGACACAAAAGTTATTAAAAACGGCGTAGAAAAAACAATCACATGGAATGAAGATTCCAACAAAGGTGTACAGAGTGTATACTACATCACCTTCGGTCATGTTGCAAACGGCACAGATGTTGCCCCCACAAACGGTGCATCTGCCACATTCAAAGGCAATCTGAACGATGTGGTTGCCTTTGACGGCATAGGCAGTGCTTCTGCAAACGGCTTCGACCTCTCCGATGTAACCGAATGGGGCAGCCTGAGCTACAACACAGGCGCAACCGGTTTCCACAGTAGTGTTTCCTGGCATCGGGATGGTGATATCCATGTTTATACCGTAGCTTATGCAAACGGTCTGGATGAAGCCTCCGAGGAAACTGTTGCAGACATGCCCGAAAAAGATACAAATTACTACCTTGGCACCTACACCGTAACCACAGCTGTTCCCACACGCGAAGGCTATACCTTTGACGGTTGGACTCTGGACGGCAAGCAGGTTGGCAAAACCATCGACCTGAGCAAAATTTCCAATAAAACTGCCGCAGAGGTAACTCTGACCGCGCAGTGGAAAGAAAATGCCAAACCGGAACAGCCTGCAAAAAAACGTCATCATTCTCATACGGAGGATACAGCACCTGTAAATCCCGAAGTAGAAATCAAGGATGACGAGGCTCTGGGCTTGAATCAGACAGACCATTATGCGTATATCGTCGGCTACGGCAACGGCGAGGTGAGACCGCAGAATTCCATCACCCGTGCAGAGGTTGCGTCCATTTTCTTCCGCCTGTTGGAGGATGATGTGCGTGATGCAAATTACACCCGTGAAAACAACTTCACAGATGTAAGCAACGATGCATGGTATTGCAGCGCAGTATCCACACTGAGCGCGATGGGTATCCTCTCCGGTTATCCTGATGCTGCCTTCCGCCCCAATGCATCCATCACACGCGCAGAATTTGCGGCAATCGCAACACGCTTCGATGCAGATGGTGATAAAACACCTGCATCCTTTGATGATATCGCAAACCATTGGGCAAAGGACGAAATCTCTGTAGCAGCCAATAACGGCTGGGTAAACGGCTATGAAGACGGCTCTTTCCGCCCGCAGAATAACATCACCCGTGCGGAAACCATGTCTCTGGTAAACCGCGTGCTGAACCGTAACCCCGAGACGGCTGAGGACCTGCTCCCTGATATGATTACCTTTACAGATAACGCAGACAGAAACGCATGGTATTATCTGGCGGTACAGGAAGCAACCAACAGCCACTACAACACAAGCAAGGAAAACTCTGCCTATGAAAAATGGACAGGATTGCGCAAAACACTTGATTGAATCGAATTAAGCTGATTATATTCGATTCAGTTGTTTTGCATAAAAACAGTGCTTATTTTTCACCATAAAACAGGCAAGTTTTCTATATTCAGATGGTGACATTTCCACATTTTCCGTGCCGCCATCATTTTTCCAGATTTTTTTCAACAAAACTTGCATATAATTGCATACAAATATGTTGAGAATCCACAAAACACTTGAAATTTTATCAAGCTGTGATATAATACATTGTAACAGGACTTTGCAATGTATTTTATCTATATAAATACATTATAGTATTATCTGTGCGGCTCGTTGAAAGAGCGTGTGTACAGAAAAAGGCACAGCCGGCGAAAGCCGGTGTCGCAAAGCCAAGGGTCTAACCGAATTTTTCTTCGCAAGACAGCCGGTTGCCAAAAGACATATCGTATCCTCCTTCTTCGGGTCTCACAAGAACAAAGAAGGAGGATTTTTTATGATGAAAACGAAAAAGAAATCAGGCAAGCGTTTTCTGTCCTGGCTCTTGGCCGCCGTAATGATAATTGCGTTGATGCCGGCGACTGCGTTTGCCGAACCACCCACTGAAAGCAGCGGAAACACAGAAACCGCTGTTACATCCTACTGTCCCAGTTCCGAGGGCGGTACAGATGTTTCCGTAGGGGGATATGATTCCTCTCCGGCAGCAGAAACAAAGGATACTCCCACAGCGGAGCCTGCAAAGGATACTCCCACAGCGGAGCCTGTAAAGGATACTCCCACAGAGGAGCCTGTAAAGGAATCTCCTGTGGCAGATAAAACAACAGAAGGCGCTCCTGTGCAAGAAGGGGCTGTAGAAAACTCCACAGACGAGAAAATCACCGAGGACTTGAAAAATGAAGTATCTGCGGCTGAACTCGCAGGACTGACAGGCATGTTCAGTGCTCCCGTATTGCTGAATCTTCAGGCAGATACATCTTCCTACCCCATTTATGTTTATGGCTACTTCGTAAATGGCAAAGACAAGAAGGGTGAGGATAATATTCTTTCTGGGGAAGGCGTTGTTTTTAGTAAAGACATTAAAATTCAAAAAGATGGCAAGTCGGCAAAATCTGTTAGATGGAATGATTATTCTTTTTTAGGCATGCCCAAAAGTGATTACATTACCTTTGGCAAAATCGAAAATGGTACAACTGTGAAACCTGCTAAAGATGCTGAAAAAGAATCCATCTCCGCCGATGTTTTAGAAGCAATGCTGACTGCTTCCTTAGGCGATAGCACTGATATGCAGAATCAGTATTTCAGCTGGAAGGATGTTGCGATTGATGATTGGGATTTGCATATTGCCCGTGATGCAACCAACTATTCTGATGAGGATGGCAAGTACACTTGGCACATGGATGGTAAAATCCACACATACAAAATCAAGTATATGGCGGATAGCACTGATGTTTCCAAAGAGGCTCACGTTGACAAAAACACCTACTACTGCGGCACATACACTATCGACACTTACAAACCGAACGCCCCCAAAGGGAAAGTCTTTGCAGGTTGGACAGTAAACGACGACACAAATAGTGGCAAATATTATCAGGGCGGCGATACAATCACTCTGAAAGACCACGATACAGATAATACCGGGAAAATCACTCTGAAAGCACAGTGGGAAGACCAAAAATACCCCGTGTATGTTTATGGCCTCTTTAAATACAAAAATACGACCTTTGATAAGAACTCCAGCCTCTATATCAACGGCAGTACCGATTCTATCAACTTGAATAACGACAGCTTCATCACTTTTGGTGCATTAAATGATGCAACAACCTTTGACCCTGCCCCCTACAAAGATCAAGGTGTAATTTCCAAGGAAACAATCCCCACCGCTGAAATCGAAGCGCGGATAGAAAAGGGGGATGTGGAACTTAGCGACTCTACGGGCAGTGCAAAGACAAATGGTCTGCTTACAGAATCCACCAAGATTTCTCCACTTGTCAGCAAATGGTATGGCTTAAAATCTTGCCCCGGCGCTACAGACTATGTTGAGGGGGATGACGCCACTTGGCATCTGGATGGCGAAATCAATCTCTACAAAGTAACTTATGCAAAAGGCAACATCCCTGACGGTGAAGATTTTACGCTTCCCAAAGAAGAAACCTACTTCTTAGGTGACTACACTGTTCGGAAGATGGAAACCTCCTCTCAGAATTATAAATTCTTGGGTTGGGTGTATGAGAACGAACTCCTCAAAGAAGGGTCCACAATTAAGGCCCCCAACAAAGATATCACCTTGACCGCAAAATGGGAAAAGAAACCCGTGGTTTATAAAGTTAACTATGATTGGGGTACTTTCGCTCCTTCCGACCAAACTTGTCCTACTAACGGAAATTCTTATGAGACCGAAGCTGCAGTTCCTATGGATACTACATTCAACAGCAATTCTACCTCCAATGCAAATAACGGAGAACAAAAAGGTCTTTGGACTTTCAGCGGTTGGACGAAAGATCCAACTATCCAAACCAATTACGGCGATGATGTAATAACTAAAACCATCACCTACAAAGGTACTTGGACATTCGAGGCGAAGCCTATTACAACAACCTATAAGGTTGTATACAAATGGGATGGCGGAGTTTCCCATAGTTAAAGATACCACACCAAATATGATGAACCCACGCTTATAC